>ERZ1066122.17-NODE-17-length-239678-cov-58.767802_pt1 | contig 239678 bp, 220 predicted proteins | sample MGYA00382769_ERZ1066122 | MGnify/ENA primary metagenome ERZ1066122 (study PRJEB33369, sample SAMEA5778352) | biofilm metagenome | biome: Industrial cooling water; feature: Water cooling tower basin; material: Biofilm | place: United Arab Emirates | collected...
TGGCCCCTCAAGACCAGCCTCACGAAAACTTTATCTTCCCTGAAGAGGTACTGCCCCGTGGTAACGCTCTCTAATTCAATGGTGGCGGGTGCTGGTCGCGACCAGGAATCCTCCGGGTTTGCCTGGTGGGCTGGCAACGCTCGCTTGATCAATCTGTCTGGAAAGCTGCTGGGTGCTCATGTGGCCCACGCTGGTTTGATTGTATTCTGGGCTGGGGCAATGACTCTATTTGAGACTGCCCACTTCATTCCTGAGAAGCCCATGTATGAGCAAGGTTTGATCCTGCTCCCCCACATTGCTACCCTTGGTTGGGGTGTTGGTGCGGGTGGTGAAGTGATTGATACCTTCCCCTTCTTCGTCGTGGGTGTCCTGCACCTGATTTCTTCTGCTGTCCTGGGGTTTGGTGGAATCTACCATGCTCTGCGCGGTCCTGAAGTTTTGGAAGACTACTCCAGCTTCTTTGGTTATGACTGGAAAGATAAGAACCAGATGACCAACATCATCGGGTACCACCTGATCATTTTGGGCATTGGTGCTTTCTTGCTCGTCATTAAAGCCATGTTCCTGGGTGGTGTTTACGACACTTGGGCACCTGGCGGTGGAGATGTTCGTGTTATCACGAATCCCACCCTGAACCCTGCCATCATTTTTGGCTATCTGCTGAAGTCGCCCTTCGGTGGCGATGGTTGGATTGTCAGCGTGGACAACATGGAAGATGTGATCGGTGGTCACATTTGGGTTGGTTTGATTTGTATTGCTGGCGGTATTTGGCACATTCTGACCAAGCCTTTTGGCTGGGCACGCCGTGCCTTCATCTGGTCGGGTGAAGCGTACCTGTCCTACAGCCTCGGAGCTTTGTCCTTGATGGGCTTTATCGCCTCCTGCATGGTTTGGTACAACAACACTGTTTACCCCAGCGAATTCTATGGCCCTACTGGCCCTGAAGCGTCTCAAGCTCAAGCATTGACTTTCTTGATTCGTGACCAACGCTTGGGGGCAAACGTCGGTTCGGCCCAAGGCCCGACTGGTCTGGGTAAATACTTGATGCGCTCTCCCACTGGAGAAATCATCTTCGGTGGTGAAACGATGCGCTTCTGGGATTTCCGCGGCCCCTGGTTGGAGCCTCTCCGTGGTCCTAACGGTCTGGATCTGAACAAGATTAAGAACGACATTCAGCCCTGGCAAGCTCGCCGTGCGGCTGAGTACATGACCCACGCACCTTTGGGTTCTCTGAACTCTGTGGGTGGTGTGGCAACGGAGATCAACTCCTTTAACTATGTCTCTCCCCGTGCTTGGTTGGCGACTTCCCACTTCGTATTGGGCTTCTTTTTCCTGGTTGGTCACCTTTGGCATGCTGGTCGCGCTCGTGCAGCGGCGGCTGGTTTCGAGAAAGGGATTGATCGCGAGACCGAACCCGTACTGTCTATGCCTAACCTCGACTAACTAGGGTCGATTTAGGTTAAGTCTTGAAAAGGCTCCCAAACTGGGAGCCTTTTTAGTTAGGAGAATGAGGCTGGGGAGGAGGAGCTTCTGCCTCACCTTACCAATTCGGTACTGGACGGATGTATGGCACATTCGCCCGAACGTAACAACGATCGCGGGTCAGCATCCAAGGCGAACCGTTGCTTGCAGACACAAAAGCATTGCCACTACGCAGTTCTGCATGAACCCGATCGTGGTTGTTAAAGTAGACTCGCAAAATGCGCCCGTTGGGAGTTTGCCGCCAATTCAGTTCACCATCGCTGGACACGACCTGCCAGTCAGGCCAGGTAACCATGCCATTGGTCTCGCTCAGGAATGTGTTGGCATTGCGTAAACCCGTTTGAGCTTGTCCTCACCTACGTTCAAAATCAAGTTGGACGTCTGCTATTCCGTTAAGTCTCATCAGTCGAATCTCCGGCTAATGCTTCGCAGATTAGCTGCACCAGTTTTTTCGCTGCACCTGGCTTCCCGCGCACCTGGCGTAATTCCTGCCGCATGTGTTCTAGCAATTCGGCGTTTTCCAGATAGTGCAGAACTCGATCGCCGATCGCCGCTGGTTCCAGCTTTCCTACCAGTTCCGGGACAATTTCTCGTTGGGCCCAAATGTTCGGCCACGCGCGTAAACCCACGTTGCGGATCGCAAACCAGTTAATGAGGGTGGCTAATCCAGAACCAATTCCGGGCAAGTTGACTAATAATCCTGGAATGCCATCCCACGCTTTCATGGCATCTAATTGCTGTGTCGGCAGTAACACGAGCATCGGTACGGCTAAAGCCCCTAATTCTGCTGTATTTGCGCCAAGCGTTGTGAGACATAACCAACATTGTGTCAAGACATCGTAGGCTGGAAACTGTGTCCACAGGATAATTTTTACTCCGGCAGCAGTTTCTAAATAAGGCAATGCTGGATCTCCTGGCACAACTAACGTTCCCTTGCCCCAACCCAAGCGATCGATGAGAGGATTCCGTTGGGGGTTGGCGTAATTTGCCAGAGTGACCAGATCCAGCGTTGGCGCAACCGGAATGACGAATTGTACCTCTGGATGCTGCTGCGACACATGCTCCGCGATCGCCAGGGTGAGTGGTACGCCCAGCGCCAGCTTCATCGGCTTGGAACCGGGGAGAAGACCGATGAGGGGAGTCGGTGGGTCGGTGGGCGCATGGGCGCGTGCGTGAATTGATGAGTTTTTCAAACCTTGAAGTTCTTCAAAAACTTGAAGGTCTAAGGGGGCTGACCTCTCTCCAAGATTTTGTCCCCCAGTTCCTAATTCCTGTCTGCCTGCTTCTGCCATCAAGTCGCCAACGACTGTAAATTTGTGAGCCTGCTTAGGCGCAACAGTCTTGAGCAGTTCAGGGTTCATGACGCCGAAACGATCGCCCCAGCGATGCCAACGCGCCTCCCATTCGGCATAGATCACGATGCGATACCCCAAGCGTTTGCCAATGATGATCGAAAAAAACTGGTCGCCACCTAGAAACACTACAACGCCACGATCGCGCCAGTCCCAGTTATCTACGGTTTTGCCCCTTAGTAAAAACGGGAAAAAATGTGCGGCTCCCTGCACTCGATCGACTTCTGGATAGCGTCGGACGATCGCCACTTCTTGACCGCTGGCGTTGGCACAAGGAGACAACACGACCGAAACTCTAACTTGCGAGCGATCGTTTCCCAGTTGTCGCCGCAATTCTTTGACGACAGGCTGCACCCAGGTGGTCAATTCTCCTGGCCCATTAGACAGAATCAAAATGTCGATTGGTTGGCTCACGTCTTTATTCCTGGATCCTCAGCGTTCTGACCAAGGCTATATTTTCACTCGGTGCTTTGGTTTTTTGATCCTAAAAATCTTCTAAAGTAAGTACATATGAACTAAATTCTGAGTAAGATGATACCAGCAGATGCTTGAGGTTTTGATCATGCACGGTAGACTCAAATTCTCTTTAGAAGTTGTGGATGGCGATCGCCTGGGCAAATTGGTCATTCCTTTTTCTCAGGTGGCTCCCTGGTTGAACTTGCTGACCTCTCCTCACTATGACACTCAAATTGTTCACACGGAGCAGGAGCAAGACGGCGTGACGATTTACTTTGATGCCTGCGATGCGATGTACTGGTATATCGGCGATCGTGCCAACTCTGAGCGTTCTTTGCCGGAGCGATCGCGGTTGCCCTTGGCCAGTTAGCCTTCGCCGTGTTTTGTCTACTTAGTGATAGTGGTAGAGTGGCGAAATCGTGTTTCCAGATTCATCCTCTTCTATGTCAACACCTTCTACGCAAACTTCGGCAACTTTGCGAAGTGCCACGCCTGACGATGCAGAGGCGCTATTTCAGCTCATTGTGGCACTGGCCGAGTACGAAAAACTGACTCATCAAGTCACTGGGAGTGCTGAGGAGTTGCGATCGCACCTGGTTGAAAAGCGGTCTATGGAGGCGATCGTCGCCGAAGTGGATCAGGCTATCGTTGGATTTGCCCTGTTCTTCTACAACTACTCCACCTTTCTGACCAAACCTGGGATTTACCTGGAAGACCTGTTTGTCTTGCCTAACTATCGTCGTCTGGGGATCGGCTCTGCCTTGCTCACTCATCTGGCCCAACGCGCCGTATCTGAGGGGTGCGGTCGTTTGGAATGGAGTGTTTTAGACTGGAATACTCCAGCGATCTCCTTCTACCAACGTATGGGAGCTGATGTTTTGCCGGATTGGCGCATTTGCCGAGTGACGGGAGAGTCTTTGGTAAAAATGGCAGAGTCGGCGATCGGGCATTAGAACCTGGGAATTGACATCAGGAGAACGGTGCGCGGGTCGGTGAGTAGGCGGGTAGATGATACAACCCGATCTATAAGTTCCTTCTAGTTCCTTGTTCTCCATGCCTAATTCCTGCTTCCGCCCCGCCTCAAAAAAAATCAATCTTCCAATTCAGTTTTTTGTGCAAAGATCTAAAGGCGAAGTGTGTTTGGAGGCAGATGCAATGCCAATTTGGGTCAACGAACAATTCGATCAGTGCGGCATCTTGCGGGCGTGTATTGCCAGTGTGAACGAAGAGCAAGCGCGGGATTGCCATGAATCCTTTAAAGACAACCTGACGGATGACCAAGTTGCTGAAGGCTGGACAGCCCAAATTCGCAAAGTCGAAACCTGGGACGACGTTCCCGTCAATGCGCTCAAGCTAGATTGACTGTTGCTGTTGTTTAAGTGTGGTGAGAATGCGATCGCGTTTCAAACGCTTACCCTTTACCAAATATTTCTTAAACTCAACACAAATCCAGGCAAAACATCTTCGCCCGCAAGGGTGGTAGGGGATTGCAACACTTCAACAGGTTGATTTTGACGGTAAATTTCCACAAGTTTCGACTCCGGATCAATCAGCCAACCGAGCCGTACCCCGTTTTCCATGTACTCACGCATCTTGGCTTGAACATCTGCCAAGTCATCGCTGGGAGAAACCAGTTCCAACACAAAATCTGGGGCGATCGGGGGAAACTTTTTGCGATCTTCCGGTGCCAGTGCTTCCCAACGCTCTTTGGTAATCCAGGCAACATCGGGCGATCGTTTGGCTCCATTGGGTAAACAGAAACAGGTAGAGGAATCAAACACAACTCCCGATTTTGTTTCCCGTTTCCAGATGACAAAATCCGCATTGACTTCCGAGTTGTAACTGCCTGTTTCGCCGCCCGTGGGTGCCACAATGATTAAATCTCCCTTTGAGTTTTGCTCAAATTTGACATGGGGATTTGCCTGACAAAGATCAAGAAAATGTTTGTCTGTTAGTTTCAAAACTGGCTCAAGATTGACAGTGATAGAACTCATACGACTACCTCAGAGTTTTGGCGCGATCGCACTTCTAAATACACCAACAAAGCGTTGATGTCAGCGGGATTCACACCTCCAATTCGCGAGGCTTGCCCAACGGTTAGAGGGCGAACCTTAGATAGTTTTTCGCGCGCTTCTTTGGATAAAGTTTCGATCGCGTGATAGTCCAAATCGGTAGCGAGTTTACGATGTTCTTGACGGGCAATCTGTTCAATTTGAGTTTGTTGCCGTTGGATATATCCGGCATATTTGATATCAATTTCGGCTCCTTCTTGGGCGGCGCGATCGCAGTCCGGATTGCCCAAGCCAAATTGTTCCAAATCGGCATAATGAAATCCTGGTTTTCGGAGCAATTCTGCTAGTGTGACGGAACCTTTGATTGCTTGTTGGGTGTGGGCGGCGATCGCTTTACCGAGTTCATCATGTTCTTTGACGCGAGTTTCGTGCAAGCGTTCTTTTTCCGCCGCAATCATCGCTTGCTTGCGTTGAAACAACTCCCAGCGACGATCGTCAATCAGCCCAAGTTCTCGTCCAAGTGGGGTGAGGCGTTGGTCGGCATTGTCCGATCGCAAAATCAGCCGATACTCCGATCGACTGGTCAGCATGCGGTAGGGTTCGCGTAGATCCTTCGTACAGAGATCATCGATCAGGGTGCCGATGTAGCTTTGTTCACGGGGAAAAGTGATCATCTCCTGGCTCCGCACTAAACGCGCCGCATTGATGCCCGCGACTAGTCCTTGTGCGGCTGCTTCTTCGTAGCCCGTGGTGCCGTTCACCTGTCCGGCGCAGAACAAGCCTGCGATTTTCTTGGTCATTAACGTCGGGAAGCATTGGGTGGCGGGCAGGTAATCGTATTCCACCGCATAGGCAGGCCGGAGCATGGCGCAGTGTTCCAAGCCAGGCAGCGATCGCAGCATGGCAAGTTGAATTGGCTCTGGTAGTCCGGTGGAGAAGCCTTGCACATAGATTTCGGGAATGTCGCGTCCTTCCGGTTCCAGGAAAATTTGGTGGCTTTCCTTGTCGGCAAAGCGCACGATCTTGTCTTCGATGCTGGGACAGTAGCGCGGCCCTTTGGCATCCACCCAACCGCCGTAGACAGGCGATAGATGCAAATTTTCTTGGATGATGCGATGGGTTTCAGGCGTGGTGCGAGTGAGATGACAATTCATCGGTTCTCGCTCCACCCACGCCTGCGGATCAAAACTGAACCAGCGCACATCTGGATCACTGGGTTGGGGTTCGAGAACGTCGAAGTTAATGGAGCGGCGATCGACTCTGGCCGGTGTGCCTGTTTTCAGCCGTCCCGTTTCAAAGCCCAGGCGATTCAGGGTTTGCGTCAGTCCCTCGGCGGCAAATTCCCCCGCTCGTCCTGCTGCCATCGATTTGTTGCCTACCCAGATCCGTCCACCCAAAAAGGTGCCCGTGGTTAGAATCACCGCTTTGCAAGCGAATGCCACACCGAAGTAAGTTTCTACGCCGATCACTTCATCGTTTTTGCCCAGCACCAGATCCGTCACCATGCCTTCTCGCACTGTGAGGTTCTCCTGATTTTCAACAATGCCTTTCATGACGGCAGCATACTCGCGCTTGTCGGTTTGTGCCCGCAAGGCCCATACTGCTGGCCCACGAGACGAGTTGAGAATCCGCTTTTGCAAATAGGTGCGATCGGCCATCTTGCCAATCTCTCCCCCCAGGGTATCCACTTCATGCACCAGTTGGGATTTGGCCGGACCACCCACGGCAGGATTGCAAGGTTGCCACGCAATTTTATCTAGATTGAGCGTCAATAACAGCGTGCGGCAGCCCAACCGAGCAGATGCCAATGCCGCTTCGCAACCAGAATGTCCGGCTCCGACGACGACAACATCAAACTCATCCAAAAAGTCTACAGGCGTGGTCATAGTGTGCTGCAATGCAAGGATTCATGCTCATTTTAACGGGTTCTCGCATTGTCAGGGTTGCTGCTTGAATCAGCACAGCCTTTCCCTAGAAGACTATGGCAAAATGAACGGGGTATGTCTCCTCATTAACCTGTGGTTTCGGGCGTTATGACTAAATTTGTATTTGTAACGGGTGGAGTTGTTTCGAGTATTGGCAAAGGCATTGTGGCAGCCAGTTTGGGCCGATTGCTGAAGTCGCGTAGCTACTCAGTTTCAATCCTGAAGCTAGACCCTTACATTAACGTGGATCCAGGCACCATGAGTCCGTTTCAGCATGGAGAAGTGTTTGTCACGGAAGATGGGGCCGAGACTGATCTGGACTTGGGGCACTACGAACGTTTTACCGATACCTCGATGTCTCGCCTGAATAGTGTTACCACAGGTTCAATCTACCAGTCGGTGCTGAACAAAGAGCGGCGGGGCGACTACCAGGGGGGGACTGTGCAGGTAATTCCCCATATCACCAACGAAATTAAAGAACGGATATTGCGAGTAGCGCAAAATACGAGTCCGGATGTGGTGATTACGGAGATCGGCGGTACAGTCGGTGATATTGAATCTTTGCCGTTTCTAGAGGCAATTCGCCAGTTTCGGAAAGATGTGGGGCGGCAAAATGTGTTGTATATGCACGTCACCCTGATTCCCTGGATTCCTGCGGCTGGGGAAATGAAAACAAAGCCGACCCAACATTCGGTGAAAGAATTGCGCTCGATCGGGATTCAACCGGATATTCTCGTATGCCGCAGCGATCGCACCCTGCCCCCCGGCATGAAGGAGAAAATTTCTGGTTTTTGTGATGTGCCCGCCGCTTGTGTCATCGCCTGTCCCGATGCCGCCAGTATTTATGAAGTGCCCCTCGTGTTGGAACAGGAAGGCTTGGCAAATCAGGCATTAGAACTGTTGCAACTGGAGCAACGTTCGCCCGATTTGACACAGTGGGCCAACCTGGTGGAGCGGCTTTATCACCCAATTCACAAAATTGAAATCGCGATCGTGGGCAAGTATGTGCAACTGGGCGACGCTTACTTGTCTGTTGTAGAGGCTCTGCGGCATGCGGCGATCGCCCTTGACGCTGCCTTGCACATTCGTTGGGTTAACTCAGAAGAAATTGAGGAAAAAGGTGCAGATCAACTACTTGCAGGCGTAAACGGTGTGGTTGTTCCGGGAGGGTTTGGCCCCCGTGGCGTCGATGGCAAAATTGATGCCATTAGCTATGCTCGCGCACAGCAAATTCCATTTCTCGGATTGTGCCTGGGGATGCAATGTTCGGTGATTGAATGGGCGCGCAATGTTTCAACGCTACAGGAGGCCAACAGCGCCGAATTTAATCCCAATACCCAAAATCCAGTCATTAACCTTTTGCCAGAGCAACAAGATGTGGTGGATTTGGGCGGTACAATGCGATTGGGTCTCTATCCATGTCGGCTGACTCCTAACACCCTCGCTTTCAACTTGTATCAGGAAGAAGTGGTGTACGAGCGGCATCGGCATCGTTATGAATTCAACAATGCTTACCGCAATGCCTTTACCGAGTCAGGTTATGCCATTAGTGGCACTTCGCCTGATGGGCGTTTGGTGGAAATTGTGGAACTTCCGGGGCATCCATTCTTTATCGCCACTCAGTTTCACCCAGAGTTTCAATCTCGCCCGAACTACCCCCATCCCCTGTTCAAAGGACTGGTTCAGGCAGTCTTGATGCAGCAACTTCCTGGTTCGTTTCACGCAGAAGAAGGGTTTGAACGATCGCGCGATGCCATTTCCACGGCATCAGAAGTTGGAGTCTAGAAGATCGGGTTTGGTGAGTTTCCGGTTTGATTGTTCAGAGCGATGAAGTATCAATTTAGACGGGTTCGCCATCTACCCGGAGCGAGACTGAGAAGGTCAGGAATCTTTGTGACTTACTGGATTAAGCTGATTTACGATCGTAATACTTACATCATCGACCTGGATCGAATAAGTGCATTCTGCCACGCACCCAACGGACGCATCTCATTCCCTGTTATGGAGGGAAATATCATGATCGTCATTAATCAGCAGAGTGACCCGATTTCCTACCAGGCCATTCTGGATTATGTCGAGAAAAAAACTGGGATGTCGCTGCAATAAGCCCTGTTTGTCGGCTCAGCCCGCGAGACAGTTTCTAGTTTCTGGTGCAGATCAGGTTGCAAGCAAAAGGCTACCTTGATTTCTACGGATAAAACGCTAACTTCGGTAGCCCTAACGTTTCATCCCAGCCCATCATGATGTTGACGCACTGAATCGCTTGGCCTGCCTGACCTTTCATCAAATTGTCGATCGCTGACATCACAATCACGCGCGCCGTTCGGGGGTCAACCTCTAACCCCAGATAACACAGATTAGTGCCACAAGCCCACTTAGTTTGAGGATAGGTGCCACTGGGGAGTACTTTCACCCAGGGCGAACTGCGATAAAACGCACTGTAGATAGTGAGTAAATCTTCTCGCACCAGGCCGGGGTCACGCAGCGTTGCGTACACTGTCGCCAGAATGCCGCGGGGCATGGGAATCAGGTGCGGCGTGAACTGAACTAACACTTCGTGTCCAGCTAGGTCGCTGCAAACTTGTTCAATCTCTGGCGTGTGTCGATGGCGGGCAACCCCGTAAGCACCCAGGGAACTATCTGCCTCCGCCAGCAGCATATTGGTTTTGGCCTGCCGTCCGCCGCCCGATGTGCCCGATTTAGCATCAATAATGGCCGTTTCGGGCACAATCAAACCTTGTTTGAGCAAGGGCGACAACGCCAACAAACTGGCTGTGGGATAACAACCCGGACAGCCCACCAACTGCGCCTCAGCGATGCGATCGCGATACAGTTCTGGGAGGCCGTACACCGCCGTTTCCGCCACTTCCTGATCGGTTCGCTCTACCCCATACCAACTGGAGTAAACCGCTAAATCTGTGAAGCGGTAATCGGCAGACAAATCTAAAACTTTGCAGCCTTTCTCCAGCAACTTGGGAGCCATTTGGCAAGCTAAGCCATTTGGCAAAGACAGGAAGACAACCTGGCAACGATCGCCGATTTTATCCAGGTCGATCGGCTCCACAACTTGTTTAACTTGATGTTCTAGATGGGGATACAAGTCTGAGAACGGCTGCCCTGCACTACTATCACCACCCAGATAAGCCAGTTCCAGGAGCGGATGATCCATCAAAATTCGCACTAGCTGAACGCCGCCATAACCCGATGCACCAATAATTCCAACCGGAATACGCCCCGAATCACCCATGACTTTCAACCTTCTTGCGGCAAGCAGAGAACTTTGCTGCATTGTAGTATCCCTCATCTGATTTTGGGAGGGACAGATTAGGGATTTTGGCGGTAGGTGATAGGTGAGAGTAATAAGAACTAGAATTTAAATAGACTGGACTCTTAACGAAACTTTACGGTGCCACTTTGAATCTCTCCGCTGATCTGTCTAACGCCACTCCCTTTCAGTTCGACCCGATCGCCGCCGCTTTGGCTGATCTAAAAGCGGGACGGGCCTTGGTGGTCGTGGATGACGAGAACCGCGAAAACGAGGGGGATGTGGTGTGTGCAGCACAGTTTGCCACCCCAGACATGATCAACTTCATGGCCGTAGAAGCGCGAGGGTTAATCTGCTTGGCGATGACGGGCGATCGCTTAGATGAACTCGATTTGCCGCTGATGGTGACGAAAAATACGGACAGCAACCAGACGGCGTTCACGGTCAGTATTGATGCTTCTCCCCAACTCGGAGTTGGCACTGGCATTTCTGCCGAAGACCGCGCCCGCACCATCCAGGTCACAATCAATCCTGCTACTCGCCCGGATGATTTACGCCGCCCAGGACATGTGTTTCCTTTGCGAGCGCGGGAAGGCGGCGTCTTGAAGCGAGCCGGACATACGGAAGCCGCCGTCGATTTGTCGCGCTTAGCCGGACTCTATCCAGCTGGAGTGATTTGTGAAATCCAAAATCCCAATGGCTCAATGGCCCGATTGCCGGAGCTAATTGAGTATGCTAAAAAACACTCGCTCAAAATCATCAGCATTGCTGACCTGATTAGCTATCGCCTGGAACATGAGCGGCTGATTTCGCGGGAAGCGATCGCCGACCTGCCAACTGAATTTGGCCACTTCCAAATTTATGCCTATCGTCACACCCTCGACAATTCGGAACATGTGGCGATCGTCAAAGGCAACCCCGCTCAATTTGCTGATCAGCCTGTGCTGGTGCGAATGCACTCCGAATGCTTAACGGGGGATGCGATCGGTTCTTTGCGCTGCGACTGCCGAATGCAACTGCAAGCTGCCCTCAAGATGATTGAAAATGCGGGGCAGGGAGTCGTTGTGTATTTGCGGCAGGAAGGGCGTGGCATTGGCTTGGTGAACAAGCTCAAAGCCTACTCCTTGCAAGATATGGGTTTGGATACGGTGGAAGCGAATGAGCATCTGGGCTTTCCGGCGGATCTGCGAAATTACGGCATGGGTGCGCAGATTTTGAATGATTTAGGCGTCCATCAGATGCGGCTGATTACGAACAATCCCCGTAAGATCGCCGGATTGAAAGGCTACGGGCTGGAAATTGTCGATCGTGTTCCCCTCCTGATTGAGGCTACCGACTATAACTTTTCTTACTTGACAACCAAAGCGGAAAAACTGGGCCACTTGATGCTGCAGACCTTCCTTATCACCCTGTCGCTGGAATGGCAAACCACCCCGCAAACCGTCACCGAATGGTACAAACATCTGGAATCGGTGCGGCAATTGGCCCGAGTGCATGGGTTCCTGTTGCAGGAAGAGGTTCGCCCTGTGGCAAAAGCTGTTTTTGGCACAACTGCATTGATTGTTCACCTGGGGTTCAAACAACGCCCCCCAGCCGAACTGGACTGGTATCACCAACCCGCGCATCCTTATCATGCCGCGATCGCCCAAATTCTCGACAATGTGGCAACCATGCCCAACCTGAAACAACTGGAGTTTATCGTTACCGCTGGTCATGATCCCTTAATTGGCTTGCAGGTAAATCTCGATCGTCAGCCCTATCCCCTCCGCCAGTCCCCCTCTTCTATCTTCCCCACCCTCACCACCCAAACCATTTACAGCTTTACCAAGGATGGATAGGTGTAAGTTTCTACGATTCGCAACCCTGCTCTTTGATATTTTGGGTGATCAAGTTGGACTTTTGTTGTGAAATGGCTGCATAACAATCCCGCTGCACCAGCACGGAATCAAGTTATCGGTAAGATGCAAAGGTGATCTGCATCCAGTGAGCGCGGACCACGTCGCCACAACAAAGTTCGGGGTCTTGATGGGGCGTAAACCCGAGTGTCAGCTTGAGGTAGGGAAGTCGTGAGTGGTTCACGCAAAGAGCTGACTTTTATGATTTCAATAGGGTAGGAGAGCCTGTTGACGAAATTGAGTCAGTAAAATTGCCAATTTGCCAATGATAGAGTAGAGATTAGTTGACTCAACAGATCGAACAGTTCTGATGACTCAAGGTTTGAACGCAATTGATTGGAATGGGGCAGTGGCATGACGATCGCAGAACCGATTCGGGTGATTGGGGGTGGGCTGGCCGGAACGGAGGCGGCGTGGCAGATTGCCCAGGCTGGAGTGCCTGTTGTTTTGTATGAAATGCGCCCCTTACGGCAGAGTCCGGCGCACCACAGCGAAGATTTGGCAGAACTGGTATGTAGTAACTCCTTTGGGGCACAAGCCAGCGATCGTGCGTCGGGTTTGTTGCACGAAGAATTGCGGCGGCTTGGTTCCATCATCATTAGCATGGCCGATCAGCATGCGGTTCCAGCCGGTGGAGCTTTGGCCGTCGATCGTGCTGTGTTCAGTCAGCAACTCACCCAAACATTGGATAATCATCCCCTGATCGAATTGCGGCGGGAAGAAATTCGCTCCATTCCCGCCGATGGGGTTACCGTGTTGACCACAGGGCCACTGACTAGTCCGGATCTAACGGAAGACTTACGGCGGTTCACGGGCATGGAGTACATGAGCTTTTTTGATGCCGCCAGCCCGATCGTCGTAGGCGAATCCATTAATTACGACATTGCCTTTCGGGCCTCTCGTTACGATAAAGGCGAAGCCGCCTATCTCAATTGTCCCTTGAGCAAGGCGCAGTATCTCCACTTCTGGCAGGAACTTTGTCAGGCAGAACAAGCTGAGCTAAAAGACTTTGAGCGAGAAACAGCGAAATTTTTTGAAGCCTGCTTGCCGATCGAAGAAATGGCGCAACGCGGGGAAGATACCATGCGCTACGGCCCGTTGAAACCCGTGGGGATTTTTGATGCGCGGTTGGGCGACTATCGCGATCCGGAGAACAAAGCCAAGCGCCCTTATGCCGTGGTGCAATTGCGGCAGGAAGACAAAGCTGGGCAACTTTGGAATATGGTAGGGTTCCAAACGAATTTGCGCTGGAGTGAGCAGAAGCGAGTGTTTCGTCTGATTCCAGGATTGGAAGACGCTGAGTTTGTGCGGATGGGCGTGATGCATCGAAATACGTTTATTAATGCACCGGAATTGCTGCATCCCACCTTGCAATTTAAGTCGCGTCCTCATTTATTAGCAGCTGGACAACTGGTGGGAACCGAAGGCTACACCGCTGCTGCCGCTGGCGGTTGGCTCGCAGGAACAAATGCAGCCCGCATCGCCTTAGGGCAACTCCCAATCCAGCTACCTAACATCACGATGATGGGCGCATTGTTTGACTTTATCAGTTCAGCGTCGCCCAAACACTTTCAACCAATGCCACCGAATTTTGGGATTTTGCCGGAACTACCCCAACGGATTCGTAACAAACAGGAACGCTATGGACAGTATCGCGATCGCGCTTTCGCCGCCCTTGCCGATTGGATGGGAACCCTACGATCGACGAGTTTGCTATATCGCTCGGTATCCTAAACCAAATCAGTGATTGCATGAGCGCATTTAATTTGAGTCACTAATGAGTTTTAAGTGATTGGTAAATTTTATCTAAATGCGATTCAATCTCTGGAGGACGGTTGGTAAACCGGATGTAGAAATGATTGTCGACTGCGGGTTTCTCCAAAACCTTGGCATAAACATCTTCATCACTGGCGATCGAATTTCCCGGAATAAAGATATTTAGTTTGAGATTGGTCAGGGGGCTGGGAGCAAGATGAGCCGCATCAACAATCACTTCTGCTTCGCGCGCCGATAGTTTGACTAATTTCCCAGTCACAATCGTGCGATCGACTTGCTTCCCTTCAAGGGCAGCATATTTGATCGCAATTGGCTCAGTCAGGTCAAAAAAGGTTTCTTCCTGTTTCGTTAGCTGCAACTCATATTTGCCCGTGATGCCCACAACCTCATAAATCATGATGGGGTTATGCACACCTTTGGGTTGCACTTCCCGCTGCTCATCGGTAATCACATCCGAGTGAACTTCTTGTAGGGTCGATTCGGTGACAAAAATTTGTCCGCCGACAGTGTAACTTTCAATGCGGTAAGTGAGGTTGACCTGATCGCCCACGATGCCGTACTTTGTCCGTTTTTCGGAACCGATATTGCCGACGACCACTTCACCTGTGTTGATCCCAATGCCCATTTCCAGTTGCGGTAATCCAAGCTGGTGCATTTTTTCATTAACCGGTTGCATGGCCAGTTGCATCGCCAAAGCACAGGCGATCGCGCGATCGGCATCATCCTCTCGCACCGTCGGTGCCCCAAACAAGACCAGAATGCCATCTCCCATGAACTCATCAATAGTGCCCTGGTACCCCGTGATCACATCGGCCATGTATCCCAGATATAGGTTGATGATCTTAATCACTTCCTCCGGTGGTAGCCGTTCCGAGATGGCGGTAAACCCACGAATATCGGAGGTGAGAATCGTGATTTTGCGTCGTTCCCCCCCCAACTTTAACCCCTCTGGATTCTCTAGCAAGTTGGCCACAATTTCATCCGTCACAAACCGGCCAAAGGCTTTGCGAATTTCGCCTGCCGAGTGAGCGATATAAGCCGTCACTCCAATCGCCGACCCTGTAAAGGCCAACAGTGCAGGCACCACTGGAATCCACCAGCCCCCCAGAAATGCCAGATAACTCCCGCCGACTAGCGCGATCGCCGACCCAATCAATCCAGTGATAATCCAGGGAAACCGTTTGGTGGTGGTCACAGTTTGTTGCTGTGAGCGATTCTCAAACAGCAACAGCGGCCCCCAAACCAGTCGTTTCGAACTATTGCTATGCCGCTGCCGCCAACTCAGCACCGCCGCAAACATGGCCCAAGCAAAGATCCAGAGCCATTCTACTGGTTCACTCCAGGTTTTGATGAACGGACGACCTTCGATCGCTGCACTCAAAATTTGGCTGATGCTATTGGCATGAATCACCACTCCCGGCATTCTGCGAGTTGCCTTTATAAGACTTCCACTAAACGGTGTGTGGAATAGATCCTTCAAACTCTCACCGGTCGGCCCAATCAGGACTAGCCGCCCCTGAATTAAATCTGGAGGAATGCGATCTTCCAGAACATCCACCAGGGAGATTGAGGGAAAACTTTCACTGGAACCACGATAGTTAATGAGAACTTGGTATCCACCATCCTCCGCGCGAACATAGCCGCCATCATTTCCTTGAAACAATGGGATGATCGTCGAGCCAACCTGAACTAAAAGATCACCCTCTGTTTGAGTTGCTTTAATGCCCTTATGCTCCAGGTAAAGATTTGCAAGTATCCAGGAAAAACTAAAGACACTGTTTCCTTCACTGTCTGCAAGATAAATGGGAACGCGGCGATATTTCCCATCTCGGTCAATTAGGAAATCATTTGCCCCAACTCTCTCTGGTGGCATGGCAGGGGGCGGTGGAACGCGACCACCGTCTTCTGAATCAACCACTTTTTGGAGAAGGACTAAATTGGGCACAGACTGAAAAACCTTTACCAGTTCCTGATGCCCATCGAGCGTTGGCCGGTCTCGATAAAAATCAACCCCAATTCCAACGGGCTGATACTTGTTCAAATTCAAGATTGCACGAGCGACAACTCCATCGGAAAGGGGGAATCCAAGTTTGGCAACGGCAGGTTCATCGTATTCCACAATCACAATCCGAGGATCGACTGGTTCTTGGGCGCGCAACCGAAAGAATTGATCATAGGCGGCCATCTCGAGTAGTTCTAACAGCCCAAGAAAGCGGAGTAAGAGGACAAGGGCTGTAACACTGGGAGCCGTAATCAAGACTCCTCGTCGATGCCAGAGCTGACGTTTGAGTTTATCCCACATTGATTGATGAATTCCTTATAGTTGGTTGAAAGCTACGCAGAATTTAGAGTCGGTTGTGAGTGGAGAGGGGCAATCTAGGAAGCCGATAGTGGAGTTCCAGAATTGGGTTTTACAAAGGTTGTGAAAGATAATCATTGCTATGCAATTCAGTAATTTATAGGTAACGTCGATGCGAGACTGACTATCAAGTTTGGCTTGTTTGAATAGCTTCAATAGCCGATCGCTTGAAAATGGTTCAAAGGTGGTGTTGTGATACTTATCGAAAAAGTCTGGAAAGATGTTGACCAAGAGTTGATGCGCGAGTTGGTGAATCGAGGAACGATCGCGTGCGCCATAGACAAATCCAACTTTCGAGCGCTGGGCAAATTCTTTAGGGAGCCAGGGTTGAGCCATGTGGCGGATGATGGTTTTGTCCCATAGTAGCGCTGATTGATATTGGGGCGGAATCGCTGCTAACAGCTCCACTAAGCGATGATCAAGAAATGGCACGCGTGACTCCACACCCTGACTGGATGCAGTCCGATCTTCGTGCCAGAGGTTGTGAAACTGTAGTTCCATAATGCGGTGCAGCATCTCGGCCTGAAACATGGAGGTTGCAGCGGTTGACTGTGAGGCAGCGATCGCTGCTAACCAGGGTGCCCAAGACTGGGGAACTGGTCGATCGGCAAAGAACGGTTGCAGCGTTTTTGTGTGTAAAGTGGCTAAGTAGGTTGGCCAATCTGCCGTGGGTGTGCGGGCCGGATTGGAGTATCCTCCAGCAAACTCATCTGCGCCTTGGCCCAGGAGCATCACCTTTAAGTCGGGCACGATCGTCCTGGCGTACCGATGCAGTTCGTGCTTAAAGAACCACTCTAGATCAAATCTAGGCGCATCCAGCATCCAGATGAAATACTCAAATTGAGGTAGAGAAAAATTCAGTTGGTTGAGGATCTGGGTTGGCTCGAATTTAACCGGATGGAATGGCACCTGAAGCTGAGTTGCTAATTGGTGGGCCGCAGTAGCGTCGCCTGTTAACAGGGTGCAGGGTTCGATCACGGTAAAGCAATGTAGGTCTGCATGAGATTGGGCCGCAACGGCAGCGATCACGGACGAATCTAACCCACCGCTCAAAAACATGCCGACAGGAACATCACTCATCAATCGCTTCCGCACACTGTCTACAAATAACTCGCCATACTGCACAACATAGTCTTCAGGCGCGAAACTAGCATTCTGGCTATCCGTAACAAAATGTTGCTCAAGTGACCAATAACAGCTGGGATTTACGGTTCTGGTTGCCAGGTCATAGAGGAGGTAGTGCCCGCCTGGAAGCATGTCAATATCCTTGACATAACTTGATCGCGGGATGGGGTTTTTCAAGTCATCCCAATTCGGCTGTTTCGGACATTGGGGATGGGCTAACAGCGCTTTCAGTTCTGACCCAAAAATCAGTTGGGTATCAGTTTGGCTATAGTAGAGCGGCTTGATCCCCAGGCGATCGCGAGCCAGAAATAGTTGTCGTCGGTTACTGTCCCACAGGGCGATCGCAAACATGCCGTTCAACAAGGATAGGGCAGCAGTTCCTCGTTCTTCATACAAGTGCAGCACAATTTCGGTATCGGAGCGAGTCCGAAAGGTATGGAAATCGCGCAGTTCTGTTCTTAATTCCAGGTGATTGTAAATCTCGCCATTGACAGCAACAAATACAGTACGATCCTCATTCCAGATGGGCTGTTGACCGCCAGCCACATCGATGATCGCTAAGCGGCGAAACACAAAGGCTAAATACTCATCTAGCCACAGTTGCTCATCATCAGGCCCACGTCGCGCCAATTGCCGCCCCATCGCTTGCAACCAGGTACGGCGATAGTGACGCGATCGTGGATCAGCCTGATGATTGAGATCAATAAATCCCGCAAATCCACACACGAATTTATCTTTAAACAACTAACTTAAACAACAAGAGTCACTACCCAGATGAATAGCGACTCTTGCTTGTCAAAAAACTCAAACGCACAGAGGTAATTAAGGAACTAAATCAAAAAGAGATTAATTGCTTCCGTCCCAACCGCGGTTGCCTCCAGCAACATCTTCCAATTCGTCCTCAGACAACTCTACCGACTCTTCCTCACCCTTGATAGGCTTCACTTCTTCTTTTTCAGACTTTTCTAGATCTTTTTCGGTTTCGTTTTCAGCCACGGTTCTGTCCTCTAAAGTATCATCGGTGTACACTTGGCGATTATACTCCTCCCACATAGAAACTGCCAGCCCCTCAACCAACTCCTTATGTCACCCCAAAACTGCCTTATTTGCCTCGTTCAACCGTGCGCGCAAAATATAAATAAAATTAGGAATTTTGAGGTACGAAACGTTACAAAAAGTATCGCTATTTCTCTGGCGACGACAGCTTTTTCTTGGGCGTGGGTATTTCCTGTTAAAGCTCAGATTGTTGGTGATGGAACGTTGCCCGTGCCAACCCAAGTCACGCCAACCAGTGGCATTGATTTCAACATCACTCATGGAACTCAAGTTGGCGGCAATTTATTTCATAGTTTTAGTCAGTTTTCAGTCCCAACCTTGGGTTCTGCCGTTTTTGATACGACTCAATATAGTGGCATTCAAAATATCTTTAGTCGAGTCACGGGTGGGTCTATTTCTAGTATTGATGGATTAATTCGTGCCACAGGCTCAGCTAATTTATTTTTGCTAAATCCAACTGGGATTTTGTTCGGGGCGAATGCCCGGTTGCAGGTCGGTGGTTCTTTTATCGCAACGACAGGCAACAGTGTGCGATTTGCTGATGGGACGGAGTTCAGTGCAAATCCGCAAGCTCCATCTCTGTTAACAATGAGTGTCCCGATCGGGGTGCAGTTTGGTAACGCACCCGGCACAATTCAGGTAAATGGAGCGGGTTTAGCCGTGCCAGCGGGGAGAACCCTAGGTTTGTTGGGCGGCGCAATTGAGATTAATGGCGGGGCGCTGGCAGCAGCAGGCGGAACTAATTTGGATGCACCCGCCGGTCGGATTGAACTTGGCAGTGTCGGGGGAAACAGTCTGGTCGGTGTAACTCCCGTTAGTCGGGGATTTGCCTTGAGCTATAACGGTGTCCAGGCTTTTCAACCCATTCAATTGACTCAAGCCGCTTACGCCAGCGCTGCAAACATCAATCCCAATGATGGTGGCGGTGATATTCAAATCCAGGGTCAGCAAGTTCAACTGAGTGGCGGGTCGCAGATTGCCACATTCACAACCAATGCCTCCGGTGGCACGCTAACGGTCAATGCCTCCGAGACGGTGGAATTGTTTGGGACTGGATTTATTCCGGGTGAAGAGATCCCATCAGGATTCTTGAATCGAACCCTTGGCAGAGGCAATGCGGGGGATCTCATCATCAACACGAGGCAGTTAGTGATTAGAGATGGCGCACTGGTATCAGCTTCTACGAACGGAGCCGGTCAGGGTGGAAGTTTGACAATTAATGCTGCTGATTCTATAGATGTGAGTGGTGCTTCTGCAACGAATCCAGGCAGTACTTTTAGTGGCATCTCCGTTGCCTCTAATCGAAATGCAACTGGGCCAGCAGGCAACCTGGCGATCAACACGAATCGTTTAAGCGTCAGAGATGGGGGCCAAATTAGCGCGACAACATTTGGCAGTGGACGAGGCGGTAACCTGACGGTCAATGCTATCAATGTTGAACTGGTTGGCGGGAGTGCGACTCAAGTGAATGGTCTATTTGCTCAAGCGGGCAGCAGTTCTGCTACAAGTAATAACCCAAACGCAACCGGGCAAGGGGGAAACTTAACGGTTAATACGGAAACGTTGTTGGTGCAGAATGGATCAAGAATTTCAACGGGAACGTTTACGGCTGGGAGTGCTGGCAACTTAACGATTAATGCTGCGGAATCAGTTCGAGTGGTTGGCCGATCGCCCAGCGATCTCAGCCCCAGTACCCTCTCTGCTGGATCGGTGAGTGCTGGAGCGGCGGGGAACCTCTCCATCGCCACGCGAGAGCTACGGGTAGAAGCTGGAGGCACGATCGCTGTAAGTGCTACAGGCACAGGAGTGGCGGGAGATTTGCAAATTGTTTCTCCGTTCATTCAACTCAATAATCAGGGGGTCTTGACGGCAGAAACCAGAGCTGGCCAGGGGAATATCTCATTAGTATCAAGTGATGTGCGATTGCGGCGAAACAGCTTAATCAGCACAAATGCCACCGGAACTGCCACGGGTGGCAATATCTCGATTTCTACGCAAACCCTCGTGGCCCTGGAGAATAGTGATATTACTGCCAACGCACAAGAAAGTTTTGGTGGCAGAGTGAGTATCCAAACAGCGGCAATTTTTGGCACAGCCTTTCGCGCTCAACTGACACCAGAAAGCGACATCACTGCAACTTCCGCCCTTGGCCCTCAGTTTAGCGGCTTAGTGACGATCCAAACACCAGGGATTGATCCGAGCCAGGGAATTGTACAGCTTCAATCTGACGTAATCGATATTAGTAGTCTCGTAGTGCAAGCCTGCTCTCCTGAGAGTCAACGGACAGCTGGAGAGTTTTTCATCACAGGGCGGGGGGGGTTGCCTCCCAGTCCGACTGATCCGATCGCCGAAGATCAAATTCAAGTTGATTTGGGTCAACCGCTACCTGACCGGGCCGCATCGCTGCCACCTGTTCCTCCTGGGGAGTTCGCCAATCAAACCGATCAGCCACTCACCGCACCGCTTCTCCAAGCGCAGGGATGGACTGTCAATGCGCAGCGCAAAGTTGTACTGGTGGCTCAATCGTCTTCCATATCAGCACCGATGACTGGGCTAATCCTACCTCCCTGCAAAACGCCCTGAAGCCTTAAACCACTCGATTTTGGCGAATACATTCGGCATACCAATGGAAGCTGGCTTTGGGCGTACGTTCCTGGGTGCGGTAGTCGTTATACAAAATGCCAAAGCGGCGATCGTAGCCCCAGGCCCACTCAAAGTTATCCATCAAACTCCAGACAAAATAGCCCTTGAGAGGGTAACCTTCGGCCACGGCTCGATGCACCGACTTGAGAGATTGCCGCAGATAGAAAATACGATCGCTGTCTAAAACCTCACCCTGACGGGTTTTCTCGTCCTGAGTAGCGCAGCCATTTTCAGTAATCAGCAGTGGTAATTCTGGACGATCGAGAACATCTGCCACATGGCGCACAGCCCAATACAGTGCATCGGGCACCACCCATAACCAGGGCATGTGCAACCGAGGATACCCCTTTGCATACTCCAAACATTCGTATCCTTGCGCGTTATCCGCTGCCCGCACATAGGTGCCCGTGTAGATATTCAGTCCCAGCGCGTCGATCGGCTGATGAATCAGCTCTAAATCACCATCGGCCATATCTGGGGCATCCGGGCCAAGTTGCTGCCAAAAGATCTCGCTGTAGGCTCCCGTCAACGCTGGAAAGATCACACCGCCATTGACCCAGTTGGTATGAAAAGCCGCTTGGGCCGCCGCAATATCCGCCGCCGATTCCGTCAACGGCACCGTCACGCCTGGATTATCAACCAAGGCAATCGAGCAGGGGCGAGGAGATGCGGCTCGAATTGCTTGACACCCCATCCCATGCGCTAACAACGCATGGTGGGACGTTTGCCACACATCTTTGCGGCGGGGCACCCGTACCCCAGGGGCGTGGGGTGGCGTCTTGTCCACGTCGTAGCTCATGTGAGTAAAACAGACAATTTCATTGAGCGTCATCCAGTGAGTCACCCGATCGCCCAGCCGCTGTACGATCGCAGTACAGTAATCAGCAAAATCCTGAACAATCTCACGACTGCGCCACGAACCATAGCGCGTTTCTAACGCCTGAGGGGTATCCCAGTGATACAGCGTGATGTGCGGCGTGATACCGTTCGCCAGCAAGCAATCGACTAAACGCCGATAAAAATCCATGCCCGGTTCATTGACCGCGCCACGCCCATCCGGAATGACGCGCGACCAGGAAATACTGAACCGATAATGTTTGATCCCTAATTTGACCATCCACGCCACATCGCTTTCGTAACGATGGTAATGGTCGTTGGCGACAGTGCCCGTGTTGCGGTTGAAGACCCGTCCTGGCGTGGCACTAAACACATCCCAAACGCTGGGCTGGCGTCCACCTTCTCTGGCTGCACCTTCAATTTGGTAGGCCGATGTGGCGGCCCCCCAAAGGAAATCAGTTGGAAATTGATAGCTAGTCATAGCCATAGTTGTAGCCGCAATTGCCGCAAATGACACCCGATTGCTGCTGGCTAGATGGGCACTGTGCAAGTCTTTGAAAAATGGGCACTCTAAACCAGGGTCAGGTGGGCTGTTAAGGCGATCGTTCCCCCAGGTTGCATCAGAATCAGTTGTTCGCACGCAGGAGAGATAAATGTCTGCAAGTCCTTTGGAAAATAGCGCTAACGATGCCAGCCTTGAACAAAAACCATCCCTGATGAAGCGGGTGATGCGCGGCTCAGCCTGGACAATTGGGGGACACGCCGCCAACCAAATCATTCGCCTGGGTAGCAATTTGCTGCTCAGCCGCTTGCTGTTCCCAGAGGCTTTTGGCCTGATGGCACTGGTGTTTACCTTCACGACTGGCTTACAAATGCTGTCTGATCTGGGGGTGCAGCCCAATATCATTCAAAGCAAGCGTGGTGATGATCCCACCTTTCTAAATACGGCCTGGACCTTGAACATTGTGCGTGGCTGCATTCTTTGGGTTGGGGCATGTTTCATGGCCTTCCCCGTGGCGCAGTTTTATCGAGAACCGATTCTGCTGTGGTTGCTGCCTGTGGTTGGGGCGACATCTGTGATTGAAGGGTTTGTCTCCACAAAATGGGCCACATCTAACCGGAAGCTGGACATGCAACGCATCACAACCCTGGATTTGACGATGCAAACAGTGGGCGTCGTGGTGATGCTGGTTCTGGCTGGTCTGGCATGGTATGTCAAAGCTCCGAAAGAAGTGGCAATTTGGGCCTTGGCGATCGGGTGCCTCAGCAGTTCCATTACTCGCCTGATTCTGAGCCACAAGTACTTGCAGGGCGAAAGAAATCAGTTTGCCTGGGAAAAAGCCGCCCTAGTTGAACTATCTTCTTTTGGGCGGTGGGTCTTCTTAAGTACGTTGCTGACCTTCTTTGCGATTAATGCCTCCAATCTCATTATCCCGCGCTTATTAGGGGTCGCGTTTTTTGGGATCTTTTCGTTTGCCCAAAACCTATCGCGGTTGTCTACAGAAATTGTCAGCACGTTGGGATCACGGATTTTGTTTCCCTCTTACTCCGAATTGGTACGCGATCGCCCGGAGCGGCTTTATCCCGTCTTGAAGCGATCGCGCATCGTACTCCATGCCTTCACTGTATTGGCTTGTTTGATGTTTGTCCTCTTTGGCCAATCGTTGGTCGGGATCATGTATGACCCACGCTACGCCGATGCTGGCTGGATTCTCCAAATCTTGGCCTTGGGGAGCATGGCCGCCACACCGGGCACAACCTATGGCAACGTCCTGTTGGCTCAGGGCAAAACCTTCATCATGATGGCATTAATGGCAGTGCAAACAGGAATTCAATTTGCCGCGATTTTTGCCGGGTATAGTCTCGGCGGCGATGTCGGTGTGATGGTGGGAGTTGCTGCCACCGGCTGGTTGTTGTATCCATTTCAGGCCATTTGTTATGCCCGTTTGGGCCTCTGGCAACCAGAAGTCGATTTACCCGTCATTGCCCTTGCCTCTGGGTTCGCCACGCTGGTTTATTTGCGCTACATCTAACGCTCTAGCCGCCAATTTGAGACATGGTGCGGGTGTAACGGCCTTCAGTCCCGGAGTTACGCAGTTTGTAGTTAATTTCTGGTTTGAGTTGAATTAATTCGCGGACTTGTTGACGGAGTTCAGGCAAGGGAACGCCAGCTCTCAATTGAGTGCGTAAGTCAATTTGACCAAACTCGTTCAACAAGCAGGGCCGCAACCACCCATCCGCTGATAACCGCATCCGGTTACAACGATCGCAAAAGCACTCAGACATTTGACTAATAAATCCCAGCGTCCCTTTGGCCCCGGGAATTTGAAACACATCGGCTGGTCCATTCCCCCGCACCTGACCGTCGGTTAAGCCCCATCGGTTGCGAATTCGGCGACGCAACTCTTCCGACTCGACCCAACCGCGACCGTGGAACAGGTCATCATTCCCGATCGGCATAAACTCGATGAAGCGAACATGCCATTCTCGCTCAATACTCAGTGCCGCCAGATCCAATACTTCTGCATCATTCACCCCCGGAATGACGACCACATTGAGCTTGAGTGGATTGAACCCCACCCGATAGGCCGCTTGAATACCGGCCCATACCTGCTGCCAGCGTGATCTACCGCGATTGCCGATAATTTGATCAAACACGTCCGGTTTCAATGAATCCAGGCTGATGTTGATGCGCCGCAACCCAGCGTCGTATAACCCCTGAGCTAAATCTGCCAGCAGAAAAGCATTGGTTGTCATGGCCAGATCTTGCGTCTCCGGCAGCGCTGCGATCGCTCGCACCAACTCCACTACTCCAGGCCGAATCAACGGTTCGCCGCCTGTCAACCGAAACCGCGAAAACCCCACGGGCACAAAAATCTCTCGAACCAGGGTCAACAATTCGTCGTGAGTCAGCAGATTTTGCTGTAAGGCATATTCCAGATCGGTGCCTGCTGGCATGCAATACTGGCACCGAAAATTACAGCGATCGATGAGGCTAATGCGGAGGTAGTTAATGTCATTCATATCCCCATTGTGCCGGATTTGAGCAGGGGCGTTCAAGGTGGATGGGGTGCGGGTCGGTGAGTGAGTAAGTGGGTAGGGTTTATTGTTGTGATTCCTGACTTGACGCTAAGGCCGGTGGATTTTGATCGGGAAATAGGGTGCGCATTAATTGGCGGAAGGATTGGCCTCGTTGTTCATGAACAAACACCAGTGGGATTAAAGCCAGGAACCGTACTGCTCCGGAGAGGGCAAATAAACCGGGAATGCCGCCGTAGTTGAAGTACTCCACCAACAAACCACCAACGGTTGTGCCTAAGGCTCCGCATACACCCGAGATGGCTGCCGCGATCGCGAAGTAGCTCGCCTGGTGGCGGGCTGGAGCAACCCCCAATTGCAGGTTGTTATTACACAAATCGATGCCGGCCCAGGTTGCACCTGCTAATAGATGCAACAGCGGCAACATGAGCCACAGCGACCAGGAGTTTGCTCCCGTTCCTAGCCATAACAATGGAGTAAGAGCGACTAAGAGGCCAATCCCCAGCAACAGCGATCGATTGCCCCAGCGATCGGCCAAGCGGCCCCAAATCACTAACATGACCAGGTTGGCCCCGGCCTGCAAACTGTTGTAAATCGTCACCCAGCGTAGATCGATATTCAGATCATCCAGCAAGTAGAGGTTGAAAAATGGCGCACTCAAATTCACGGCAAACATCCACACGCCAAAGTAGAGCAAGAAGCAAAGGAAATTGCGATCGCGGAGGATGCCCGCAATAGGGAATGTGGCAGTAGGTGGGTGGGTGGGTGTTTCTGCCTCCTGCTGTTGTACCTGCGGATTGACATCCACCATCAAAAACTGAAACCCCAGGCTTACCAAACCGGCAATGACACCCAGAATGACGACTACGCCGTAACCTTGCAGTGACCCGCCGCGCCAGGAGGACACAAACCAGCCCAGGAGTGGCACTGATAGCAAATTGGTCAGGCTGGCGGCACTGTTGCGAATCCCAAAATATCGACCCCGTAGCCGGCGGGGAACTAAGGTCGCCAGCCAGCTTAACCAGGCCGCACTGCCCAAAGCCCCGACAAAATGGCTGACCAGGACGATCGCTAACGTCAGGAGCACGAGTGTTTGCTGATCCAGGCTGGCCCAACCGGCCAAGGCGATCGCGCCCACCAGCAGCAACCACAACAAGCGGGACGGTGCATACACCCAAAAGCAGTACCAATGACGACTAGTGACGCGATCGCCCAGCCACGCTCCGAGCGGTTGAGTGAGATTAGCCACCATTGGAATTGACGCTAACATCCCGATCTGAGTTGGGCTAGCATGCAGTTCAACCAGAAAATTACTCAGCAGGACGCCACCCACGGCATTCGAGAAAATCGTTGCAAACATGCCGTCCCAGGTGGAAGCCCGCAGGCTGCGGCGAATTGCCTGCTTTTCTGCGGGAATGGTTGCCATTTCTCCCTGGGCTGGCTCCAACCCTTCGATCGCTGAAGCAAGGTCATCGATCGCTGCGTCGTTCAATCGGGTGGTTGCTGTTTGTCCTACCATGCGCTGGAGATTAAGGCTTTACTAACAAATCAATTCCATCCATCTTAAGCAGCAGCAGCACCGATTGGATTCTCTCCCAAGGAGAATCTAGCTCAACTGGCCATTTTGCCCTCTTGCGGCTCTACCTGCTGTAGCCCCCTCTGGCTCAAAAAATGTTCCAAATTGGCTTCAAAGCGATCGCTCCACGAACCAAGGCGAGACTGTCGTTGCTGTTCCCACTCTGCTTCGACAGCCTGATGAATCGAAGGGTGCATCGCCTGGAAAGACAACGTTTTGCCCAAAGTCATTGCTTTCTCGACTCCAACGACCAGGGCGGCCACACCCGCCGCATCAATTTTCTCAATCCACAGCAAATCGACAATGACATTTTCATTTGCCAGTTCCAGCGCTTCGATTAATGAACTACGAAAGGCCAAACTAGTTTCTTGAACGAGTGCTTCGATCGGCTGCAATACGATCGTGGCCGGGTTACTGGAAACACGAGCATCAGAAGCGTTGCTGGCTCGATCGTCTGAGGCATGGGGTTGCGTTGCCACGTCAACGAGTTGGGTAGATAAATCGATCGCACGATGCATGATGACCTCGGAAAACGGCGGGCATTGGCAGCAATGAGATCTTTTTGAAAGCACCTTGCTGCCTAACCCAACTATCTCCAGCGTGAACTAGGATTATGCCAATGCCTCCGTTTCATATCACCCTCCCCCTGTGTTTTCCGTCAACTCATTCTGTGCGTTCTATCACTAGCAGGAGTTAGTTGGAGCATACCCAGCTGTGCTTCTAGTCATTTTTAGTTGTGATTTATATCACATCGTATAAGGCTTTCTCTTTATGTCATCGCAGTTTCGCTCTGGATATACCCTGCCTGTTTTTGCCTGTGCGGCGGCGATCGCTGCTTTACGATGGCTCCAACACCTGCCGCTCACCAAGTCGGTCGCTGTTAACTTAATCGAGCCAGCAGAAACCGCCGAAATTGCCATCGAGCAGGTTGCAGGGCTGTTGGCACACACGGCTCTGGCGATCACCCGCAGTGATCCAGGCGACAATCTAGACTTGACTCGTGATACCCCCGTCTGGGCGTTGGTGGAGTGGGCCGACGCGCCCCAGGCAGACCCCATTTTATTGATTGGGGGCGAAGGTATCGGGCGCTTGGTCGACGGCGAACCGGCGATTTATCAGTATGCTCAAACCTTGCTCCGAGCCAACCTAGCTCCTTTGCTGCAAGCTGGTCAGGCGATTCGCGTTACCCTAATTTTGCCGGAAGGGCGGCAACTGGCAAAACGCACGTCTAATGAGGCTTTTGGGGTAGTGGAAGGCTTGTCCTTGCTGGGAACGACCGGTATTGCCCAACCGTTAAGCGCTCCAGCACAATTAGAGGCATTCCGGCATGAACTCCAGCAGAAGGCCCAACAGTTTGATTGTTTGGTGTTGTGTGTGGGTGAGAATGGCCTGGATTTGGGGCGAAAACTGGGGATTGAGGCCGATCGTCTGGTGAAAACGGCCAATTGGTTGGGGTCAATGCTGGTAGAAGCGGGGCTGCAAAGGGTGCCATCGCTGCTCCTCTTTGGCTACCACGGCAAATTGCTGAAGCTGGCAGGCGGAGTTTTTCATACCCATCATTTTGTCGCTGATGCGCGGCGCGAAATTCTCACGGCCTATTGTGCCCAGGCCGGTCTGCCTGCCGCCGAGTTAGCTGGGATTTTTGCCAGTGCTACGGCTGAAGCTGCGTTAAACCATTTGCAAACATTGGATGAGAGCGGTAGCCATTGGGTCGAGGCCGTATATGGGGCGATCGTTGCTGAAATCGATCGCCGTGCGCAAGCTTACATCCACACTCACACAACAAATGATGTGTCCATCGGCACGGTTTTATTTAATCGTCGTCGGGAGATATTTGTTTCAAGTAAAACTGGTGCAATTCTGCTGAAAGGAATCTGCTCATCGAGTTAAAATTAGAGGATTATCTTTGAATTTTTGTAACGCAGCTTAAAACGTCCCTTTTGTAGACACCCGATATCGTATATTCATCCATTCACTCACTCACAGCAGGAAAAAGTGGTGACTCTACAAACTCAACAACAACCAGAAGTACAGCCAGAAGTCGCTTTGCCCAATCACCTGAATCGTCAGATGATTGTAATTTTAGACTTTGGCTCTCAATACTCCGAACTCATTGCCCGTCGGATTCGCGAAACCCAAGTCTACTCAGAAGTCCTGTCTTACCGCACGACTGCTGAACAGCTGCGTCAACTCAATCCCAAAGGCATTATTCTTTCCGGTGGGCCTAGCTCTGTATATGATGAAGGCGCTCCTCACTGTGATCCTGAAATTTGGCAACTGGGCGTTCCTATTTTAGGCGTGTGTTACGGGATGCAGTTGATGGCGCAACAACTTGGTGGTGAGGTGGAGCGATCGCAACAGGGTGAGTATGGGAAAGCCTCTTTGACCATCGATGACCCTACCGATTTACTCACAAATGTGGATGACACCACCACCATGTGGATGAGCCACGGCGACTCAGTGACGCAGTTGCCGGATGGATTTGCCACCCTGGCCCACACCGAAAATACTCCCTGCGCGGCGATCGCTCATCACGAGAGAAAACTCTACGGTGTCCAGTTTCACCCGGAAGTGGTTCATTCTGTCGGTGGGCAGGCGCTAATTCGCAACTTTGTTTATCACATTTGTGATTGTGAGCCAACCTGGACAACTGCCGCCTTCGTGGAAGAATCAACCCGAGAAATTCGCGCCAAAGTCGGCGATAAGCGCGTTCTGCTCGCCCTTTCGGGTGGGGTAGACTCGTCTACCTTGGCGTTTCTGTTGCATCAGGCGATTGGCGACCAACTCACCTGCATGTTTATTGACCAGGGCTTTATGCGCAAGCTTGAACCCGAACGGTTAGTAAAGTTGTTTCGCGAACAATTCCACATCCCTGTGGAATACGTCAATGCTCGCGATCGATTTTTGCAGGCGATCGCTGGTATCACCGATCCAGAGGAGAAACGGAAGCGCATTGGCCACGAGTTCATTCGGGTTTTTGAAGAAGAATCGAAACGACTGGGGCCGTTTGATTACCTGGCGCAAGGCACCCTGTATCCCGATGTGATCGAATCCGCCGACACCAATGTCGATCCCAAGACGGGTGAACGAGTGGCTGTCAAGATCAAGAGCCACCACAATGTGGGCGGTTTGCCGAAAGATTTGCGCTTCAAGTTGGTGGAGCCACTGCGCAAACTGTTTAAGGATGAAGTGCGCAAAGTGGGGCTGTCGATCGGTTTACCGGAAGAAATCGTCAAACGGCATCCGTTTCCTGGGCCAGGTCTCGCGATCCGGATTTTGGGCGAAGTCACTGCTGATCGGCTGGACATCCTCCGGGATGCTGACTTTATCGTGCGGCAGGAAATCAACCGTAACGGCGTGTATAACGACTTGTGGCAGGCATTTGCCGTCTTGCTTCCCATTCGCAGTGTCGGGGTGATGGGGGATCAGCGAACCTACGCCTACCCGATCGTTTTGCGCCTGGTGACAAGCGAGGATGGCATGACTGCCGACTGGGCAAGAGTTCCTTACGACTTGCTGGAAATTATCTCGAATCGCATTGTGAACGAAGTTCGAGGCGTAAATCGGGTGGTTTATGACATTACTTCCAAACCCCCTGGAACGATCGAATGGGAGTAACGCTGGCCGATTCAGTGCAGTGATATTCATAGGGGTAGTGTTTCATAAGGAAAAATACACTATCCCTGGTAGTTTTCCACAAGTCTGGCTGTGGAAAACGTTGAAAAAACTGTGGAAAAGCCGTAGAATCCCCAAATTGCCTGTGGAAAACTCGTTATACTATCCGGGTCAAGCATTTCCTTGGCTAGGCTCATGAACTTGCCGATGCTTTCATCGCTTCTTCGTCTCAGGCATACGGTTGGCCGGTGGATTTATGATGGCGGGGGTTCTCGTTTGTGGGTCTGGAGGCATTGGTTTCAGCCAGGAGCGGCCCAAAAGCCCACTTGAAACCTTAGAAGGAATTTTTCGTCCCAGGCGGAAACCGGCGGGTACCAGAGGCCCCATTTGCCTGATTACGCCTGGACTTAGCCCAGAACAAACCCCGTTGAGCCAAATTCCAGTGGTCTTAAGCGATCGCCCGTTATTCTTGTGGGCAAAACCCGTGGCGCGGGTAGAAGTGCGCTCAACTCGAACTGGCACGGTCGTTTGGACGCAGACACTACCCCCGGATCGCCGTAGCGTTACCTATCGAGGCACCCCTCTGCAACCTGGTGAAACATACAGCATCATTGCCTTTGGACGACAAAAACAACCTTTGAATACCGCCGAAGATGCGCAATTCCGGCTGTTAGATGCGCCGCAGCGAAAATTGACGACCGCTAGGCTGAACCGGCAGGCCGCAGAATTACAGCACAACGCTTTGCCTGCTGAGCATATCGCGATCGCGCAGGCAATTGATTTAACCCAGAAATCCTTGTTCTCGGATGCGTTCCAACAACTTTACGGGCTACCACACCGTTCGCCAGAACTGACCGTGTTTTTGACAACGATCGCCGCTCAAGTGTGTAGCCTGTAACAGCCAGTCACCACGCATTGCCGATTACAGTGAAGGCGGCCCAGTAGTAAGGGTGGATTTTGTCTCGCCGGATCCGACTGTCCAAGCGAATCTGGCGATTCAGCATGGCCGTTTGGGCACGTCTCAACGCTTCTGTCTTGTTGGTTGTTTTGAGTTGACGATAAAACTCGGTCATCAGCGCCAAAGTTCCGGCATCACTCACATGCCACAAGCTCGCGATCGCGGCGCGGCTGCCCGACATCACCGCCAACCCCGCAAATCCCAGTTCAGCTTGAGGATTGCCGACCGCAGTGCGGCAAGCACTTAAGACCAGCAGTTGCACTTCGGGATAGCTCAGGCGCAAATCACGAAACCGATTAGGCGACAGGCGCTGATCCCAGAATTGAATATAGGATTCTTGAATGGAGCCAGGCGCAAAGTCGGCATGGGTGGCCAAATGCACGATGCGATAGGGTTGCTTTGCTCGAAAGGCTCGCAAGTTTTCGATCGTAAAATCCTGATTCAGCAACATCGCTCCCGGCCAGAGGCTGCCCACGATCGTCTTCAACTCCACCGGCACAAACGGCAAAGGGGATTGTTCTTCAAACTCAGATGCGCCCATCGCCAGCACTCGCGCGTCCTTCAAAGAAACAGGCCGATGATCCAGCAGGTTGAACGCGGGAATAATCGCCAGATTATATTTCTCCATCAAAAAGCGATCGCCATCATGCAGCGCTGCCAGGGGCACAGTTCGCAATCCTCCACCCAGGCAAAAAATGAGGGTATCAATCCGGTACGCTTTCAATGCGGGTTCCAGCGGCGCGATCATGAGTTGATAGAGACGTTGGGCGGGCGGGAGATAGGTCGATCGAGGCGTGGTGAGATCCATCACCCCATCTCGAAAGGATTTGACCGCCTGAAGCAGGGCTTCCCGGTTAGCGGTTGCAACTCGGCGGTGCAGAGGCCGCGCTCCCGGTGGCACCAAAATCAATTCCAGGTGGGTGGGAGTGGGAATCGCGTAGATTAGAGCCGAGCGCTGCCCCGTGAGGCGAAACAGATTCGTCAAGCGCCGACTAATTTCGGCTGTCTCCAGCAATTGGGTCGTTAATTGCCCCTGGTAGTAGTTTTCGTATTGCGTCTGCCAATTTTCCTCCACCAAACGGATGGCCCCTGCCACATCGCCCCGATCGAGCAACTGTTTGAGTTTCTCCACATCCAGGCGCGAAACGGGTGGAGTTTGAACGGGTTCTGCGGCTTGGGGCGGGTGAGCGATGACAACCGGAATGACGGCTAACAAACTGATGAGCCAAAACCGAATCAACCGTTGCATATTGAATACCTGGGTTTGGAACACTGCCGATGAATCGTGCTTTCAGACGGTAAGCGGAACCAACCGGAGAACTCCAGCCTATTTGTCAAGAAATGGTGACGATCGACTGCATAAGGTCAATTCCATCTGCTCTAGATCGCGGTATGAAGGAAAGAAGTTACGGAGAATCGTATCCCCCTTTGAGGCATCCGTAGTCATTATGAATGAATTGTCGAGGTACTGGAAACTCATCAAACTTGATGCGGCAGAGGCTGGCAGAGGCTATCAAATTCAGGCACTGCCGCCCGCGCAGCAGTTTTTAGAGGCGTACTGCTCAGATTTTGCCGATCGCACACCGCCGCCGGACCAGGTGCAGAACCAGTTGTTGCAATGGTTGCAAGCGCCAACGGCAGAGCAGACGACCCATACCGGCTCAGAGTTGTGTTTACGGTGTTACGTATCGCATCCTATTCTGCAATCCTGCTTGCGCCGATCGCGGCTGTTTGGGCCGGGTTACGGTTTCACCTACCGCGATTTGTTGCCATTTGTCTTGAACGATGATGGCAAGCCCATTCAAGGGCATTTTGTGCCCTTTGCGATCGAAATCTTGCGATCTTTCTGCCCTCAGCAAAGCGCTAGTTTGGCGGGATGGGTTGATTTGCGCGTCCGGCGGCACCCAGAACTGAACCAATTTCTACTAGAACGGGGGCTGCACTCTAGTAGCGATTGGGCTTTGTTGAATCGAGCTAATCCTCACCAAATGCACGGTATCGATCGGGTGCTGGTGGAGGTATTTCATCAGGTGTATCGGCGCGATCGCCCCCAACACCATCAACAAGGCCGCCAACGATGCTCTGACCCCACAGAACTGCAATTGCAGGAGATGTACCAGCGCCTCCGCGAACAACAGGTTTCGCTGCCTTCAGCTCAAAGTGTGCTGGGGCAATTGAAGCGAATTGCCGACCGACTGCGGCAGGCAGAGATTTGGGGGCGGCGCGGTTCACCAGTGACAGAACCGCTGGAAACTATTGACCCAGAGACGGGAGAAGCGCGGTTACGAGAAGTTCCAGGCCGCACCGACGAGCCTGAACTTGAGGCGGAGGAGCGATCGAAGTTGCAGCAATTTTGTTGCGATCGGTTGCACCACTGCTTGGAGCAGGCGATTCAGCAGGCGCTGTGTGAACGCATCCAGCATCTACAGCAACGTCCGCGCTATGCCCAGTTCGCGCACCAAGTCAAACCCGCCTTACAACTTCTCTATGTTGAAGGGAAATCTCAGGCTCAAATTGCGGCTCAACTCGGCATGACCAACCAATCCCAGGTGAGTCGAGTTTTGAACCCCAAAGAATTACTAACGGCGATTCGACAACACACACTCGAACGGTTGCTGCGCGATCTGCTGACTAAAGTGCAGGAACTCAACCTGGTGGAATTTCCAGTATCACCAGCCTATTTGAACAATTTGGTGCAGCAGCTGGAAACATTTGTCGACGAGCAGGTGTTTTATGCTGCCGTTGCCGAACTCAACGCTACTCGCAATGGCCCATTGAACAGTGCTTTTGCCGATCGCTTGCGCCTGGTTTTGCACGAACAGTCTTCTCCCGTTGCTTCCCCCATCGCTTGAGGATTATCTATGAGTACGCAAACTGACATCAACGGATTTTGGGATCTCCAGGTGCTGCAAGAAGCCGTGATCCCGTTGGAGATTGAACATTTCGATCGCGCCGTAGAACTGAGCCAAACTGAATCCCATGAACATCATCAATGGCAGGTGTACATTGAGGAGTTAGCCTACGGTGGGTTCTTAACCTGGCTGGCAGAGCGGACACTCGCCCTTGCGATCGCCCCGTTGCCTCAATCTTCCGCCCCATCAAGAGACTGGCCCACCGCTGGGGTAAAGCATTTGGTCGTCAACGGCTTGAGGTTGGGTTTGCTGGTGACTGAAAGTGTAGCCCACGAAACGGTTACGATTCCGGGAGCAGCCATCATCGCTCCAACCGAACTTGCGCCCCATTTGTATGTGCTGCTGGAAGTTCAAGAAGAGCAAGAGCAAATTATCTTACGAGGGTGTTTGTGGTGCGATCAATTGCCGGAGCAAATCCGGCAATTCGTGCAACCGGATGCAATCTATGGGTTGCCGTTAGACTGGTTTGATCCAGATTCTACCCATCTGCTGGTTTATCTCCAGTTTCTACAACCAGCGGCTGTGGTCAATCCGGCTGTAGCTAAATCAGTGCTGCCGCCGCCGATCGCAGCGCGGCATCAGACCCTGATCAACGTTTGGAACTGGGCTCAGAATGGCGTGGATGTCACCACCCAAGTGCTTTCGTGGTCGCTGCCGCAGCCTTTAACCCCGGCTTTTGCTCTGCGGCGATCGCCAACTAAAGTTGAGGCGGCATTTCAAGATCTGATGCGCCGACAGCAGATAGATATTCCTTCTCAAGCTCAATATTCCTATGTCAATCTGGAAGGCACCCCCTTTCAAATTGGGGCCGTGTCTTGGTTGCCAGGGGAAACTCGATCGCCCTGCGAGTGGGCGCTCCTGTTGATTGTGGTCGCGCAACCGGGCAAAGTCCTCCCGCTGGGAACAACCCTCCAGGTGATGACGGCAACCGGGTTGGCCGAAGTAACGTTGGAAACCACCGATCTCTATTTGTATATTCTGGTGGCAGGAGGGCAAGAGGAAGCGTTTACCCCAACTGTTCGATCGCCCCATATTGCCCCTGTGATTCTGCCTGCCTTTATCTGCCGCCCCCCCTCCGGATCATGACTGCTGCACACACCCTTCGGCTCAAAGTTCGGCAAATTGACCAATTCTGTGTGTTTGATCTGGTTGGTGGCGATCGGCTGGAACTTTCAGCCACTTTGAAATATCCGCCCCAACTGACCGAACTCTACCAAAACTGGCAACAGATTTATGGTCGCCGCTACCAGCTACACGCCAGAGCCAGAGTGGGCAACAAAAGTGGCAGCGGCACCCCGATGGAGTATGACTGGGATCAGGAACTCCGGATTGCTGAGACGGCTCTCCTCACGGAGTTTGCCTACTGGCTGGGGCAGGCCGAATTACTGCCCCTCCGAGAAGCGATTCAACGCTGTGTGGATGTGACCAAATCGCCTGCAAATCAAGCCAAGCGCCCAACTAATGCGGTGGATCTATTGATCGAATGCGACCCGATCGACTTGGCGCGGTTACCCTGGGAGACCTGGAGATTGACCCCTACAAGTTCAGCGCCTGGAAGGATTCGCATTGCCCGAACCAGTCCCTCTACCCGACCAGTCACTCAGGTCGCTCGCTCGCAGCCGCGGCAAGTTCGGGTTCTGGCAATTCTGGCCGATGCTCCTGACTTGAACCATGAGTTAGATGAACACGCATTACGCTCCCTTCTCCCCCTCGCGACGATCGAGTTCCTGGATTGCCGCGACTTACTTTTCTCCCCCAATGGCTCTCCGGGAACACTCCTGAAGCCGCACATCGCTCAGGCGATCGCCGATCCACGCGGCTGGGATCTCTTATTTTTCTCAGGCCACAGCGACGAAACAACAATCACAGGTGGCAAACTGGAACTTGCGCCACAAATTACCTTGTCGATGCGGGACATAGAACCCCAACTGCAAGCAGCTATTCACCGAGGTTTACAGCTTGCAGTATTTAATTCCTGCTCTGGTTTAGCCGTCGCCGATGCCCTCATCCGCCTCGGATTGCCGCAAGTGGTAGTGATGCGAGAACCCATTCAAGATGCAGCGGCGCATAAATTTTTGCAGCAGTTTTGCACCAGTTTGGCGCACTACAACGATGTGCAGCAGGCAACGTTGCAAGCAACGGGGTATTTTGCCGCAGAACACATCTCCTATCCCTCGATGCATCTGGTTCCGTCTTTGTTTCGGCATCCCGACCCGGCTGTGCCGCTATTTCAATTTGAGCCATCAACCTTCAAACGGGTTTGGCGTCGGTGGCAACCAACTCGCTGGGAAGCGATCGCGCTCTCTACTCTGGCCTTTTGCAGTTTGCTGGTGCCACTGCAAGAACTGTTATTCGAATTGCGTTACGTGAGTCAAGCGATCTATCGTCAGGCCACACACCAATTTCCGGCGGCAAAACCACCAACGGTGACGGTGTTACAGATTGATCAAGCGTCGATCGATCGAAAAGGCATCGATGCTTACAAGATTAAGCCAATGAGTCGAGCCTATCTTGCAGAACTCGTCGATCGCTTGCGTCAACTCAATGTCAAGACGATCGGAGTTGATTACATTCTCGATGGCACAACCAAAGAAGACGGGATCCTCGCAAAGGCTGTGCAACAAGCCATTCAGCAACAAACCTGGTTTGTTTTTCCAACTTATCAAAATGATGCGGGTCAATGGATTCGAGTCAGTTCCACGATCGCTCACCCAAATTGGATTTTACAGGGAGATATTAACATCCTAAACTGGCATGTCATGTTGCCCGAAACGTTGCCCTGTCGTACCCAGTGTCCGTTTCCCTACCAATTGGCTGTGGCTCACTCACTGCGAACCCGTTCGGCGGCACTCCCATCGATCGCCCCTTCCGCCAATCTGCAACACCAGGTTAATCACACACTTCAGCACGCTCAATCGGCTCATCCGACCCATTCTTTTCTGCGACAACCAGAGGGGGTTTGGGGATTGCAACCTGTCATTGATTTTTCCTTGCCGCCGAATCAAGTGCATCAATCAATCGCAGCATGGGATTTTTTGGAACGGCCATTGACTGATCCAACGCTACAAGCATTGCAAAATCAGGTCGTGGTGATTGGCTCTGGTGGATACGATCGAGCTGAAGATAATTTTGCTGCCCCACTAGCAGTTAGATATTGGCGCTCATCTAAGGCAAAATCACAATCCAGTCAAGAGACATTGCGATCGCAGGTGCTTCCTGGTGCTTTCGTCCATGCTTATAGTGTGAATCATATACTCTCCCAACATTTACTAAAGCAAGTTCCTACCCTGTGGTTAATTGGGGTGGCGGCGATTTTAGGTAAAGGTGCAACTCAATTATTAATGATGCGAAAGCACCAGGAACAGCGACGGCTTGTGTGGTTGTGGTTAGGTGGAACCGGGATGTATGGCGTGATTGGTTTGCAAAGTTATCTTACGGCGGCGATCGTTCTCCCCTGGCTTCTGCCTTCCATGTTGTTTTGGCTCTATGTTTGGCCTGCTTGCAAACGCCCTAAGGATTTGTAGCAATCTAGCTTCTCAGCTAATTTTCAGGAACTTATGGTGGTGGCCTCAGGTGCTTCCCAGCGGATTCTCAGAATAAGTTGCGATGCTAACAGGTAAGAAGTTGAATCACCTAATCCAATCGGAGACGCACTATGAATCGCATCCTTGCTACCTTACTATCTGGTGTTGTATTTTCCGCGTTGATCGTAACTAGCGCAGTTGCCGAGCAATCGCCATCCAGCCAAAACTCCACGGTCAATGAAACAAGTAAGATTGATCCCGAACGAGTTTATATCGAGAAATACGGCTCGTAAGCGATCGTTCTCATCCATTACCGCTCCTTTTTCAGGGACGCAGCCTTGCGTCCCATTTTGTCTGCTGTCTGTTGTCATGTTCAATCGGGTATGGCATAGCAACTTGACTAAACTCCCGGTAGGATGAGTAGCGATGATATGCAGGACGAACGATCGCAATGGATGCTACCCAACCCAATCAGCAGTCAACCAAGGTGCGGCGAGAAAGCGATAGTTTAGGTGAGGTCGAAGTTCCCAGTGATCGGTTGTGGGGGGCGCAAACTGCGCGATCGCTCCAAAATTTTGCGATCGGGGTCTCCCGCTTTCAATGGGAACGCTCAGTCATTCGGGCTTTAGGGATCTTAAAAAAAGGGGCAGCGCTGGCGAATGGGGAACTTGGTCTCTTACCTGCGGACAAAGTGCAACTCATCGTCCAGGCGGCGGATGAGGTCATCCAGGGGCACCTGGATCAGGAATTTCCGCTGGTGGTATTCCAAACGGGATCGGGAACGCAATCGAACATGAATGCGAACGAAGTGATTGCCAATCGTGCGATTCAGCTTGCAGGGGGAGTCATTGGGTCGAAAACACCGGTGCATCCCAACGATGATGTGAACCGGTGCCAGTCGTCAAATGACACGTTCCCAACGGCCATGCATATTGCCACCGTCGAACAGTTAGATGGCTTACTGCCGGTACTCACCACCTTACGAAATACTCTGGCCGCAAAAGCAGCGGCGTTTCAATCAGTCGTGATGGTGGGGCGGACTCATTTACAAGATGCCACCCCGATCACCTTGGGGCAAGCCATTTCCAGTTGGACGGGGCAATTGGATGCCGCGATCGCAACCATTGAACGGGCTATTCCCGGTTTATATGAATTGGCGATCGGTGGCACTGCGGTGGGAACGGGGTTGAATGCTCACCCTGAGTTTGGCGATCGGGCCGCCGCTCACATTGCTGCTGAAACCGGGAAACCGTTTGTTGCGGCGACTAACAAATTTGTGGCGCTGTCTGCCCATGATGCGCTGGTTAACCTGAGTGCCGCTCTCCGCACTTTAGCAGGGGCCTTGATGAAAATTGCCAATGATGTTCGCTGGTATGCCTGCGGTCCGCGCGCTGGTATTGGCGAAATTCAGATTCCTGAGAATGAACCAGGTTCATCGATCATGCCAGGAAAAATCAATCCCACGCAATGTGAGGCTTTGACGATGATTGCAGTCCAGGTGTTTGGTAATGATCATGCCGTCGCCTTTGCTGGCTCTCAAGGGAATTTTCAGTTGAATGTGTATAAGCCGGTGATGCTACACAATGTGTTGGAATCCATCCAGTTGTTAGCAGATGGATGTCGATCGTTTAATGATTACTGTGCGGTGGGAATTGAACCCAATTACGATCGCATTCAAGCGCATCTCGATCACTCGTTAATGCTGGTGACAGCCCTTAATCCGCACATTGGTTACGAGAGAGCGGCCAAGATCGCCCTCACCGCCCATCGCGAAAACTTAAGTTTGAAAGCTGCCGCCTTGAAACTGGGTTTTGTGTCTGAAGCAGACTTCGATCGCTGGATCGATCCAGCCGCCATGACTCAGCCACAGCCCTAAGTACAGCTTTGGTCAGAATGCTTAGGCTAAAGAGGACGTTTTGATTTGAGTTGAAGCGGCATTATTTTGCTGTCGCAACGTAGTAATACTTTGTTCCTTTTTTACAAATTGTGATTGATCGAGCCGCTTCTTCAATCGTGTAGAGCTTGGTGTATTCGGCTCCATATTGACGGCAGACATCGGACTGTTGGGCTATTTGTTGGGCCGGTTTTTGCGGAGTCGGTTCTGAGGCGATCGCGTGGGTTAAGCCCAGTCCCGCAACGATCGTTAGGGTGGTGCTGAATAGTTTGACTTGCAGGTTCATAACAGCCTCGCTAGGGGGATGAGTTGTGCTGTTAAACCTATCGGCGCACCTGCAAGAAATTATGCTGAAGCATGCGCATAACAGTTATGAATTGAATATGAAGTTTAAGCCTCATCTCAATCAGGCTTAAACTGGGCTGTCTCTGGTCGCGAACAGGCTATAACGCAACTGTTGGTTATATAGCTTTGGTCAGAACACTTAGGACAAGGTGAGCGTTGAAAAGCCAAGACTGGATAGGTGTTCTGACTCGCTTTCGCCAAGTTACACATGGCTACAGCTCTACAGCTATAGAAAACGCGGCAATCCCGTTGCTTGAGGCTGAGGTAACTTAACCGTAAACGTTGTCCCTACATTCACTTCACTCTCTACGGTCAGTTCTCCCTGATGCAAATCCAGACACTTTTTCACCACGGCCATTCCTAGTCCGCTGCCTGTCACATTACCGGCATTTCTACCGCGACAAAAGGGTTCAAAGATTTTGCTCTGTTCTTCCTCAGGAATGCCAATTCCGGCATCTTTCACTTGGAAGACCACGACATCCGGTTCACAGGTCAAGGAGAAGTTAATGGAGCTGTCTGGTGACGAGTATTTGATCGCGTTTGATAAGAGGTTACTTAAAACAGAGTAGAGTAATTTTTCATCCAAGTAAGCGTAAGTGCGGCTGCCATATTTCTCAAAATTAATGGTGCGCGGATGTTCACTAAAAAGCTGGCTATCTTCAATCAGGTTTAAGCAGAAAAATTGCATTTCTAGTAGTTCTGGCTTGCATTCCAGCCTGCCAGCATCCGCCCTAGCAAGGGTTAAAATATCATTGAGTAATTGAGTCATCAATTTCGCCGAAGCTTGAATTTGAATTAAATTCTTCAATTTATCTGGCTCGACTAATTGACTCAACTTTTCTTTTAATAATTGGGAAGATCCATGAATAACACTTAATGGTGTTCTAAACTCGTGTGACACCATCGAAAAGAATTGAAGTTTTAGTTCACTCAACTCTTTTTCTTGGGCTAGTTTTTGTTGGGCCTGTTCGAGTTGTTGCCGCTGAAACATCTGGCGATAGAGCAAGCCATACACGCCAAGCAATCCGGCGAATGCCAGAATGGTGCCCAGGTTTTCGATCGCCATCCGAACCTGAGAGCTTGCCTGAGATTGTTCTACTTGATTCTGCAAAATTTGTTCTTCTTCAGTCTGCAACTCGGTGATCAGGTGTCGAATCTGGCTCTGGTTCTGATTGGTTTGAATGATTAAGGGGTGATCACTGGACAGAAGCGATCGCGGCTTTAAAGATGGGTCAGTCAATTGTTGGATCAAGGTGTGTCGCTGCTGAAGCAGGTCTTCCAGGATATTTAACCGCTGTTCTTGGGTGGCGGTATGGGTCAGAGGTGGCCGTAACTGTTCAAGCTTCGATGTCACACCCTGCATTGTCTCATCGTAGCGATCGAGTTCTGTCTGCTCATTCAGTAACAAATAACGCCAGCGGCGAATTTCAGCATCGGTCAACGTCTCAGAGACATTTGTGAGAGCGGTCAGGAGTTCATTGGTTTGTTTCACCTGGATCTGGCTGGCGATGAGTTGGGTGGCATTCTGGTAGGAGACGAAATTAATCAGTACGATTAACAGCAGCGCTAGACAAAAGGCTACTGTGACCCATTTTCGTTCCACTGACCATTTGAGCGTGCTGAGAGTCATTGCCTTGCAACCGTGAGAGTTGGATTACAGTAAATTCAGGCGCGATCGCGGTTCCTTGCCTCGTTACAAAATCTAGTCTAGAACTCCCATGCGCGTGCTTATTGTCGAAGATGATGTTCAGATCTCTAATTTATTGACGGAAGCATTCACCCACCGTCAGCACGAGGTCGATCGGGCAGAAGACGGAGAATTAGCCTGGAATCTCGTCAATACGCTGGATTATGACCTGATCGTCCTCGATTTGACCCTACCCAAGATGGATGGGATTAAACTGTGTCAGCAGATTCGGGCACGGGGCGGAACCGCACGCAATGCAGCCATTCCCATTCTGATGCTAACCGCACGAGACACAACCGCTGACAAAATCATTGGGTTAGATGCCGGAGCGGATGATTACATGGTCAAACCGTTTGACCTTGAGGAACTGATGGCCCATACCCGCGCTCTGTTACGTCGTGGCAATCCCACGGCCAATCCAACCCTGACATGGGGCGCTCTACGGCTTAATTCCATGACCTACGAAGCCACCTATCAGGAGTCTCCGCTCCACTTGACTCCGAAAGAATTTGCCCTGCTCGAACTATTAATCTCAAATGGTCGGCGGGTGATGAGTCGCCCCATCATCATTGAAAAACTCTGGTCGCCAGAAGAAACTCCCACGGAAGAAGCGGTGAAAACCCACATCCGCACTTTACGACAAAAGCTAAAAGCCGTGAATGCACCGGATGACTTGATTGAAACTGTCTATGGTGTGGGTTATCGACTAAAGCAATGGGTTTAACGATTGTCATCCCCCCGACTTCCCCCCGACTTCCTTCTGGCATCCTGACTTTGAGTTGATAGATTGGCAAGTAACAGAATGTGCGTGTCATGTCAGACTATGCCAACGATCGCCAAATCCAATCCCTCAACCATTGCCTATCACCAGCTTTCGGCAACGGAGATTACACAACAATTCGCCAGTGATGGTGAACAAGGCTTAACGCAGACCGCAGTCAGTCAGCGGCAGCAGCAGTATGGCTTAAATGAATTGATCGCCAAACCAGGAAAACCTGCCTGGTTGAGATTTTTGCTGCAATTCAATCAGGCGTTGCTCTACATCCTGTTAATTGCGGGTGCCATCAAAGCCTTCCTTGGCTCGTGGACAAACGCAGCAGTCATTTGGGGCGTGACTGTGATCAATGCTGTGATTGGCTTTGTGCAGGAATCAAAGGCGGAAGGGGCGATCGCGGCACTGGCAAAAGCCGTGACCACAGAAGCCACCGTGATTCGAGATGGCAGAAAGCAACAGATTCGTTCGCAAGACCTGGTGCCCGGAGATGTGGTTTTGCTGACTTCGGGCGATAAGGTTCCAGCCGATCTGCGACTGCTGACGGTGCGCGGGTTGCAAGTGGATGAGTCGGCGCTGACGGGAGAATCCATCCCAGTCGAAAAAGCGACTCAACCCTTACCGCCTGAGACTCCCCTCGCGGAACGGCTCAACATGGCATACGCTGGAAGTTTCGTCACTTTTGGGCAGGGTTGCGGGGTGGTAGTCGCAACGGGTAGTGGGACTGAAGTGGGACAAATCTCTCAATCCCTCGACCAAAGCCAGAGTCTCAGTACACCTTTGACGCGCAAGTTTGCCAAATTCAGCCAAACGTTGCTGTACATCATTCTGTCGCTGGCATCCCTCACCTTTTTTGTTGGGTTGGGGCAGGGGCGATCGTGGGCCGAAATGTTTGAGGCTGCCGTTGCGCTGGCGGTGAGTGCGATCCCGGAAGGGTTGCCTGCGGTTGTCACCGTAACGCTGGCGATCGGGGTGAATCGGATGGCCCGCCGACATGCGATTATTCGCAAGTTACCTGCGGTGGAAACGCTGGGTGGGGCTACCGTGATTTGTTCGGACAAAACCGGGACGCTGACGGAAAATCAGATGACGGTGCAGGCGATATATGCCGGAGGGCAGCGATATTATGTCAGCGGTGTGGGCTATGCGCCTGAGGGCAAAATTCAGACTGTAGATGGTGCGGCGATCATGGTTGAAAGTGCCTCCTCCGCCATTCATCTCCATCAGCTACCTGCCCTCCAGAACTGCTTAATGGCAGGCGTGGTCTGTAACGATACGCATTTTGAATGGAAGGAAGAGCGGTGGACGATCGTGGGCGATCCCACGGAAGGCGCATTGATTGTCGCTGCCCAAAAAGTTGGCTTGGAACCGCATCAAGTCAATGAATGGTTGCCCCGTTTGGATGCAATTCCGTTTGAGTCGCAGTTTCAATACATGGCAACTCTGCACCGAGGGAGTGATAGCAACATTATTTACGTCAAAGGTTCGCTCGAAGCGATTCTCAAGCGTTGTCAGGCATGGCAAAATCGTTCGGGGCACTCTATTCCCATCGATCGAGAACGGTTACAAGGGGAAACAGAACAACTGGCAAAACAAGGTCTGCGCGTCCTGGCACTGGCTGAAAAATTGGTTCCTAAGCAACAAACAACCTTAGACCATACGGACCTGGAATCGGGGCTAACGTTTTTGGGCTTGCAGGGCATGATTGATCCGCCTCGCGAAGAAGCGATCGCGGCGGTGGCTGCCTGCCAATCTGCCGGAATTCAAGTGAAGATGATTACTGGCGATCATCTGACCACTGCAACCGCGATCGCTGGACGGATTGGACTCAAGAAAGAGGCGCAACTGGTGGGCTTTACCGGACAACAGTTGGCGGAGATGCATAATGCCGATCTATCGCAGGCAGTCGAATCGGGATCAGTGTTTGCCAGAGTTGCCCCCGCGCAGAAGTTGCGACTGGTAGAAGCATTACAGGCAAGGGGTGAGATTGTTGCCATGACCGGAGATGGCGTGAATGATGCCCCAGCGCTCAAGCAAGCGGATATTGGCATTGCGATGGGCAAAGCTGGAACCGATGTTGCCAGGGAAGCGGCAGATATGTTGCTCACAGATGATAATTTTGCCTCGATCGAAGCCGCTGTCGAAGAAGGGCGCACTGTTTATCAGAACTTGCGCAAAGCGATCGCTTTTATCCTGCCTGTTAACGGCGGCGAGTCCATGACCATTTTGATCAGTGCGTTGCTGGCAAGAGAACTACCGATTCTATCCCTGCAAGTCCTGTGGTTAAACATGGTGAATTCTGTAGCGATGACGGTGCCGCTTGCCTTTGAGCCAAAGTCCGATCGCACCATGTCTCAGCCACCTCGCAATCCGCGAGAACCGTTGCTGTCAGGAAAATTATTTCAACGGATTGCCGCCGTTTCTGTATTTAACTGGATTCTAATTTTTGGCATGTTTGAATGGGCACGGCAAACCACTGGAGATGTGGCAGTGGCACGCACAATGGCAATTCAAGCCCTGGTGGCTGGACGTATCATTTACTTGTTAAGCGTGAGTCACTTAGGCACCGCGATCGCCACTAAACTTCGAGGTGGAAAAGCACTATTTGATGATGCACTGCCGATTGGCGTTGGAATTTTGGGAGCCATTGGTTTGCAGATTTTATTCAGTCAATGGCAAGTCATGAATACCCTATTCGGTACTGCTCCGTTAACTCTAAATCAATGGCTGATTTGTCTAATTCCAGTTATTCCCATGCTGATTCTAACCATATTTGTGAATCGCCTCGATCCAACCGACTAAAGATTCTTCATTATGGCCCTATGATCTCTCTTAAACTACTTTTGAGCCAGTCATAAAGGCTGGTTCCTCCGATCGCCAAAGCATACAGAATCAATCGTGTTGCTTCGATCTTTATATTATCGCATGGATTATTTTAGGGTTCATGGCTGGGGCGATCGCGAAAATGATCTATCCTGGCACTCAAGGGGGTGGCTGGATTAGTGATATCCTCCTGGGTATTGTTGGAGCCGTCATCGGTGGCAGTATCGTGACCTTCTAAAGGTTTAAGCCAACTCTTTTCAGCATCAACAGCAAATGTGACGAGAGAGTGACAGGTCGGAAGTTTACTCAGAGATCGGGGTTACTTTTTCGCCACGCATTTCGTCAATATCCAGCAAACTAATGACCACACCCGCGATCGGAATCGACAGAAAAACGCCCACCAATCCAGCGATGCGTGCTCCTACCAGTAAAGCAAAGAACATGATGACGGGATTCATGTTGATGGAGCCTTGCATCACTCGCGGCATGAGTAAGTTCTCTTCCACTTGTTGCAGCAAAATACAACCAATCAAGACTTTCAAACTGAGTAGAATTCCTTGCGGCAAGATGATCAGGCAAACCAGGCTAATTCCGATCGTGGCACCGATGCCAGGAATCAGATCAAACACGCCCGCGATCGCTGCCATGACTAGCGCGTAGGGAATATCTAACAAAATAAATACTAGAAATGCAGAAATGCCAAAGAAGATCGACAAGAGCAATCGCCCCCAGAAAAACCCTAGAAAATTCTTTTGAATTGCCAGGGTTAGATCCTGTCTTAAACGGGGTGAGAACAGCCGCATCATCAGATTCCATAACCGCCTACCATCTAGCAGCATAAAAAAGCCAACGACGGCAATCAAAACCAGATCTAACAGGTTAAACAACAGATTTTGAATTGTGGCAAACCCCACGCCAACTATACTTAGTGCCTGTTCTCGTAACTGAGTCTCAAACGTACTAATATCAACGGTAATGTCCTTACTTTGTAGAAATGATTGAATGTTTTCTAATAAAGTGATCGCAGAATCTAACACCTGCGGAGCTTGTTGCAGAAGTTGTTGTGCTTGAGAGATAGCAGCCAACCCTAAGGTTGCCATTAATCCACCCAATAGCAGTAGGGCTAGCAGAAATACCAGCACAACTGCTACCCAGCGCGGCATGAAGCGAGCGGCAAATTTAACTGGATAATTTAGTAGAAATGCAAGGATCGCCGCAAAAATAAAAACAATTAAGACTGTTTCAAAGTATGCCAACACTTGCACGATCGCCCAGGCAAGGGCAAATAGCAACAGATAGCGAACCAGTCGAGCATTATTTAGATGTTCCCATACCTTGTGACTGCCTTTTGGAGCTTCCATTACAACTGTAAACCTCTCGCCCTTGCCTTGTTTGCAGTATCAACTGAAAGATAGCCTGTTGCCTCTACCTGAAGAAGCGAACCAGGCTGATTTTTAGCGTGAGTTCTGCTCGGTTGAATAGGGTGAGGTATAAACGACATCGTTACTATTGATCGCAACTGTTGGCCAAACGTGACAGTCTTAACTGTCGCCGCTACAATTGCAGAATTGCTCGCGCCACGTTGAGATAAATCAACACGCCCAACACATCAACGGCTGTTGTAATAAAGGGGGCTGACATCAATGCCGGATCTAAACCGAAGGAGCGAAACAGAAACGGTAGTGCGGAGCCTGCGATTGAAGCTAAAATTGAGATTGCAAATAGACTCAAGCCTACTGAAATCGCAACGAGTGCATCTCCCTGCAAAATAGTTGCCCACACGAATACGACGACCCCTAACATGGCTCCTAATAGCAAACCAGCCACTGCCTCTCGCCGCACCACCCACAATACTCGTTTTAGATGGATTTCTTGTACATTGAGTCCTCGAATAACTACGGTGGAAGACTGTGCCCCGACATTTCCACCTGCATCGATTAGCAACGGGATAAATGCTGCCAAGGTCACAACCTGTTCTAAAACATCTTCCTGACTGCGAATGACTGTACTGGTTAAAGTATTCGTGATCAGCAGCACCAACAGCCAAGTGACCCGCTTGCGAGCAACGGTGAATAGATTGGCTTGAAAGTAATCATCTCCAGTTGCTTGTAACCCTCCCATCGCATAGATGTCTTCTGTTGTTTCTTGCTCCAAAACGTCCAATACATCATCAACGGTGATAATTCCAACCAGGCGCTGTTCTCGATCTACTACAGGCATTGCCACAAAATCATACTGCTGAATCGAGCGGGCAACTTCTTCCTGGTCGGTATCGGTATAGACAAACTGCACGTCCTGGGTCATGATGCTGCTAATCAATTGCTCTGGTTGAGCTGTAACTAATTCTCGCAAAGAGAGCGTGCCAGTCAGGTGGCGATCGGAATCTATGACATACAAGTAAGAAATCGTTTCAACTTGATTAGCAAACTGGCGAACTTTTTCTAAAGCGTGCTGGACGGTTTGAGCCTCCTTCAATGAGAGATATTCCGGCGTCATTAATCGTCCGGCGGTGTTGGGCTTAAACCCTAAAAGTAGTGCAGTCGCGTCCCGTTCTTCAGGTGTGAGATGTTGAAACAGTTGGCGTACAACTTTAGCGGGGAGTTCATCAAAGAGGCGGACTCGATCGTCGGGTGACATTTGATTGACGATCTCTAATACTTCTGGTTGTTTAAAGTCTTCAATCAATGCTTCTTGAACATCACTGCTGAGATATTCGTAAACTTCGATCGCTTCATCTTTAGATAACAGGCGAAATGCAATCGCTTGATTCGTCTTTGGTAACAGTTCGATCGCCTTAGCAATATCCGCAGGATGAGCCGGTTCCAGCAACATTTTGGCGGTATCCCAATTTCCCTGCTCAAGGAGAGTTCGTAACTGCTCTTGTAGCCATTCCACGTATTCCTGCTGAGATGTTGCTTGACTTCTTCCCCATGAGGATTGTGAGGTTGAAGATGGATTATTTGAATTCATGTTCTCCTCTCCCTGCTACTTAACTCCAGCATTGAAGCCAATTATGATCCAAGCGTGATAAGAGTGCTGCTATTTGCGGTTGTGCAGGCCAGTCAGATTGAACTGGCGGTTGCCCCAGAACTTGAACTGCCGGTTGGAACTGTGCGCTAGTCATCAACTATCGTATCGTGACTAATGAATGATTCAAAAGTGGATGATTCAACAGGTTGGATATATCTTCCCGCTTTGAGTTAGCTGGCTCAGTTCGATTTTGAAGCCAGGCAAATAGAGCCGCAGATCCCAGGAGCACTAAAGTAATGCTGGCGACAATCTGTAACATGATGCTGTAACGCATAAGGAGTTTGAATGATGGTGTGGATTTTGAAACTTAGACTTTTAGCTGCTCTATGAGTTCTTCAGGCTAAATCAAAGTGTTCCATGTGGACGTTGGTGACGGGAACCTCTAGTTCAAATAGGGCGCGTTCAACCGCGTCCATCATCACTGGAGCAGCACAGACGAAGTAATGACGACTGCCCCGATGCAGAGGAATGTATTTCTCTAGTAATTCTCGATCGACATAACCTGTTTCACCTTCCCAGTCATCATGTGCTCCGCGTAAGACATAGACGATCGTCAAATCCAAGGATTCTTTCAATGCTTCTAACTCGTCTCGGTACGTGATGTCATCCCAAGAAGGCGCGGCATAGATCAGTAGAAAAGGGCGATCGTCCTTGCGTTCTGCGGCAGTCAACAAAATACTGAAGATGGGTGTAATTCCTACTCCACCCGCGATTAACACAAATCCAGCACTGTCCCAATAGCGATCGATAGTGAACACGCCATAGGGGCCATCTAGAAACGCTCTAGTTCCCGGTTGATAATCTTTGATGCGACTGGTGAAATCGCCGATCGCTTTGATGCCAAACTCGATGCGCTCGGCGCGATCGCCACTGGAGGACATCGAGAAGGGGTGTTCCCGCATACTCAGCGGCGTAATATTCAGCGTCAACCAGGCAAATTGACCCGGCTGAAACGTAAAGCCTGCGTGCCCCAATGGTCGAAGTGCTAGTGTCCAAACATCACCTCGCTGCGGGATCACTTCTTCTACTACGTAGGGCTTTTTTGTCATTAACCAGGGTTTGACCAAGCGCACGTAAATGATTAGCCAAAGCGAGACGAGAATAATGGCAGACCACAGCACGGCTTTCCAAAATAAGCCCAGGTAATTGCCCACTCCGATCGCGTGCCCAAAGCCTAACCCCAGTGCCAATACCGCCAGAATTGTATGAGAGGCGCGCCAGGGTTCGTAAGGGATTTTCAGTTGTTTTCGCCAAATTGTGGTAATCACCATTGCCAGAAATGCCAGCGTTCCCAAGACTGCCATGCGTGCCCGCCAGGGAGCTTGAGGGAAGTTGAGCAGTTGCAGGGTTTCGGGCTGCGCGATGAACAGAATAATGGGATGCACTAACACCATGAAAAAGGCGACCAGTGAGGTGTAGCGATGAAATTGCAGCAGAATATCAATGCCGTAGGACGCTTCAATCCGATTCACGCGAGCCGTGAGGACGAATTGCAACGCCATCATGGCTAATCCGATAAAGCCCAAGGCGACTGAGAACTCAATCCAAAAGCCGCGTCCACCAGCAGGCGGATACAGCAGCAACACGAGCAGCGGAAATAGCGTCAAAAACAAATACGCCACGATCCACAGTGCGGCAACGGCGATCGGGCTATGCATCAACAACCGTCTCATGGTGTTCCCCGCTATTCCTTGAATGAACCAGGTTGAAACGCTTGGTCGCAAAGGCGAAACCAGCGGTAGCCATAACCCGTGATAGCGACTGTATGGGAGTCCTCAACAATCACCTCATCCGATTGATCTTCAAATAAATCAATCAAGATTTTGCCATCATGGTCTCCTAGCATTAGAGTGACCGTACAGGCGGCTTCAGCGAAATTATGGATTGCCATCACCACCCCACCTTGCCACTCACAGCGATGAGCAACCACACTGGGGTGATTCGTGTCTAGCATTTGCCACACTCCCCAACCAAACTCTGGGCATTCTTTTCGTAACCGGATCGATCGCTCCATCCAGTTCAAGAACGAGTCAGGGTTGCGGCGCTGCACTTCAACATTCAGGTGCTCATAGCGATACTCGCCTTCCGCAATCACGGGTAGGATGAGTTGGTCGGGGGCTGCGGTTGAAAAGCCACCATTAGCTGCATTGGCCCATTGCATTGGGGTTCGGGCTGGACTGCGCTCCTCCAACGAGAGATCATCGCCCATCCCCAGTTCTTCTCCATAGTTAATCACAGGTGTACCGGGCAAGGTCAGCAGTAGACTATATACCAGGCGCAGCCGACGCGAATCATTCTTGACCAGGGGGGCAAAGCGTCGCCGAATCCCTCGATCGAAAATCCACATGCGATCGCGATCGGGCGCAAATGCTGCGGCAATTTCATCTCGTTGACTGGTAGAAAGTTGGTCTAATGATAATTCATCATGATTACGAATAAAGTTCGCCCATTGGCCTGTCTTGGGTACACTCGGTAATTCGTTCAACGCTTCGAGCAAAGGTGTTGCCTTCTCCTGTGCTAGAGCCAACATAAGATGTTGATTGCCCCAGAAGTTAAAGAGCATCTGCATGCGATCGCCGTCACCAAAGTACTGAATGAGGCGATCAGGCGGTTCATTCACTTCCCCTAGCAGAATCGCATCTCCTCGCCGCCAGGAGAGAAAATCTCGTAACTCATCAATGTAGTGGTAGGGGTCATCAACAGGTTCAATTAAATTATCAGCTTGTCTCAGTTCGATGAAGTAAGGTGCCGCATCGATCCGAAATCCAGATACTCCCAGCGCCAGCCAGAAGCCCATGATTTTCTGAATCTCGGCTCTAACCTCTGGATTAGTAATATTCAAATCAGCTTGATGATCGTAAAACCGATGAGCGTAGAAAGCGCCTGCAACGGGATGATAGGTCCAGGTCGAGTCTTGAAATCCTGGGAAAATAATGCCTTCCGTCAAATCTTGTGGCTTCTCTTTTGACCACAAATAGTAGTTCCAGTATTTCGAGTTTTGATCTCGACAAGCCGCTTGAAACCAGGGATGCTGATCAGACGTATGGTTCACAACCAAATCGACAATGATGCGAATGCCACGTTCTTCGGCTCGACGGCTGAACTCTACGAAATCTCCCAGCGTTCCTAAACGTGGATCAACGCTGTAGTAGTCCATCACATCGTATCCATTATCTTTGTTGGGAGAAGGATAAAAAGGCATCAGCCAAATACACGTCACCCCCAACCCAGATAAATAATCGACTCTTTGAGTTAAGCCGACAAAATCACCAATGCCATCACCATTCCCATCCATGAAGGTTTTGACATCAACACAATAGATGATTGCATTTTTGTACCAGAGATCTAACATAAGGCTGATGGTTTCAATCAATGAGAATGGTAAAGACCGAAATTGAGCGATCGCTCTTTCCCCTTACTTGCTTTCAGTATGAGAACAAAATGTGATTGGGAAGTGACAAATTATTTTGGTATTAATTGACCAGCCATGACGAATACTTGAGGTTAGATATTGCTGTCCACTGGGTCCCAAATTGGCTCGTCAGAACTGAATATCAGTGATGAAATAAGGTTAGTTCTAAGGTGAGTAGGACGTTGGCTAAGTTTCAATTACACTTTTTATGGTTAACTCCACCGTTTGGAGTTGTCCTAACGGTATCTTTGATGTTGCTACCTCTAGTTCAAGCGAGGGCAGGCGACATCCTGACTGAGCTGCCATCTGTTTCGCAGCTTGCAGATGTACAAGGCACTGACTGGGCATTTGAGGCGCTGCGATCGCTGGTGGAACGGTATGGCTGCCTTGCTGGTCAATCCGATCGAGTGCAAACTTTTGCAGGCAATAGGCCGTTGACTCGATACGAGTTTGCGGCTGGCTTGAATCACTGTCTCAAGCAAATGAATGAACGCCTCAAGCCGCCACCTAATGCGGTCTCTACTCAAGACCTAACAATGATTCAACGCTTGCAGGAAGAGTTTGCAGCAGAATTGGCCACTTTGAGTGGACGAGTCGAACGTTTAGAAACTCGATCGGCGACTACACAAGCCCAACAATTCTCGACTACGACAAAACTCAATACGTCTCTGGTTGTGGCTGCGAGTGACTTAATTGGAGACAAGGCCGACGCCAATTCAGATACCCCCATTCAATCCAGTCTCAGCCTCAGCTATCGGATGCGGTTCAATCTAACGACCAGTTTCACCGGACGCGATCGCTTACTCGTGCGGCTGCAATCCTCTAATCGAGTGCCCAATTTTAGCGGATTATCTGGCACTGAAATGACGCGCCTCTCTTATGAAGTGGGCAACACAGACGATCGCCTGACATTGAATCTGTTGGAGTACCGATTTCCAGTTAATGAGCAACTGACGCTTCATCTGTATGGCAATTCTGCTTCTCATCATTATTATGCCAATTACTTGAATCCCTACTTTGCCAGCTTTGGTGGATCCAAAGGTTCACCTTCCCGGTTTGCGGAACGTAATCCCATCTACCGCATTGGAGACATCATTGGAGCCGGAGTTGGAGCTGTTTATCGGTTCAACCCTCAGACCCGATTGGATTTTGGCTACCTAGCGCGGGATGCCGATCTCACTACAGATGGGGTATTCCGCAGTACCTACAGTGCGCTGGCTCAGTTCTCCTTCAAGCCTGTAACCAACTTTGAATTTGCCCTCACCTATATTCGCAACTATTCACCGTCGGGCAACCTTCTGCACCGGACTGGCAGCACCTTTGCGAACATTCCCTTCGGCCTGGGCGTTCCTCTCACCTCCGACTCCTTTGGGGTAGCAGCCTTGTGGCATCCGACTCCGCGCTTTGCCATCAGTGGTTGGGTTGGCTACACTCAGGTCGATCGCGCCGATGGACGATCAGACCAAGCCGAAATCCTCAACTATGCCGTCAATGTCGCCTTGCCTGATTTGTTCACGAAAGGGGCGATCGGTGGAATTGGATTCGGGATGCCGCCTAAAGTGATTCGCAATGCGATCGCTGCTCGCGTTGATCCAGGGACTGGGTTTCACGTTGAAGCGTTTTATCAATATCCTCTAACGAATCAGATTACCCTGATTCCTGGTGTCATTTATCTCACAAACCCCAATCACGATCGCCGCAACGGAGATATTCTCATTGGGACGTTCAGAACCGTATTTAACTTTTGACGACAAGAATATTGCGTTTGGGGCAATAATCAGGACAGTGCATGGCATCAGAAGTGGAAACTTTTGAAGGATGAACAGCACATTGCAGATGTGGATTCGATAGATAGAAGTGGCAATGCTTACAGGGAATTTTGGTTGCCGACTCGAATGGTGTCCGCAGTTGTTTTGGCCCAAAAGTTATCCGGAATAGAATGACGTAGAGCAAAACAAAAACTCCAAGTATCAATAAGCTCAGGAACTCTGGTGATGTTGGATTTGCCTGCTCTAAGGTTGATTCAGGGTGCTGGTGTAATTTAGTCTCAGCCCTTGCAAATAGACGATTTGGGGCGATGCTTGATTGCTTGATTAACGGATGATCGGATGAGTGCATCGAACTACCCTCCTGCCAAACTGTTAGGGCGAAGTGGTTGGTGTGGGAGAGGGGGTAATGGGTGGGTCAGTTGGAGATGGAGAGATGGTTGTATCGGGTGTGGGAGAGACAGGAGGAGTTGTCGTTGGGCCACATGCCCCTAATGCGATCGCAAATCCAAAAGCTGTAGTTAACAGAATGAAAGAACGAGTCATGATTGATTCTCCAATGAATAACAATTCAGTTAAAGTTCGGTTGAGCATCAAATGCAACCATCTATATTTATTCTGGTAAACGGCGAATTCTTCGGTGTTTGGCTGGTGGTGTCCATGTAGCCGTGAGGGTGCCTAAGAAATGTAAAACTTGGTCAGCCGCGCGATCGAATCCCGTTTCAGTCGAGCGATTTTGCAATCCGCGCAGACCATGCAAGTCGAGGAAACTAAACCCAACTTTAGAGAAGAAGGGCAACACACAAAACAACAACGTGTCGATGTCTTGATTTACCCATCGAAAGCCAGACGGACCAATAATCCAGGCGATCGGATAACCAATCCACAGCACCGTAAAGTAAGTCAGCAACTTGTTATAGAGCGCCGCCAATTCGCCCCCTTGACTCCTTGCCTTTGCCCGCAGCGGCACCCAGATCCCCCATAAAACAATCAGGAACGCCACCACCCCGCAAATGTACCAGAGGTATCTCACCCAATCCCGTTCTGAGAGATCGGCAATTAAACCTGTTGCGATGACCACTACCTGTGTACTCATCAAAAAGCCTATCAGCGTCCAATCCTTTTTGATAAACTGCATCGCGGTCCAGGACAGTGCCAATAGCAGCAAGGGAGTAGTGACAATCCAATCCACATAACGGGCATAGTGGGCAATCTGTCCAGCTGCTTCAGTTTTACCCTGATCAAGCGCCATTGCCATGTACGCTAACCCTGACCAAATTGGAATAAAAATGGCGACCAAATATTCATACTGCGGCACACCTTTCGGATCACGGCTGAGTGCCCAAAAATGCAACGCCCCGATCGTCATTCCCGCCACATATACCCAATGTAAAAGCGACTGCCAGTCCATCATGACTCTCCACATTTAGTCTTCATCTCTCACATTCAGCGGTAAATGTGACAGGAAAGTGACAGGTTATCTGATGGCTCACCATCTTGATCAAAGTTGCTCCATTGCTTTTATTGCAGCAAGATACCGCTCCCTTATATCTTTGCGGTCTAACTCCTCCACAATGCTATCGTGGCTGCCACGTTCAATCATTTGGGCATGTCTTCTTAGTACAGCTTGGTCTGAGGGGCGGTGGGTAAAAGCCGCAATCACGGCGATCGCTTCTAAAAGCCGCATCGTCACAGCAACGCTGGTTTGTCCATACTGGCGAATTTGATTAAAGGCGGCATCTGCGACATCGGCAAAGGTGGTGGGTTCAGCCACAACACGAAGTCGATCGTGTTCAGCATACCGATAGGGAGAAGGAATTTCGCGTTGCACAAACTGACAGAGCGTCGCACTTAACTGATCAATGCAGCGAATAGCTGTAAACGGATCATTAATGCCTGGAGAAAGCGCCCGCACTGCAATCTCAACTAGTTGATCAATCGAAAACTCCACATCTTGTTGCTCAGTCCGCTGCGCCCCTAGCACAAAAACATCATTGATTTGGGCAACCAATTGCTTGTTCACTGGATCTCTGGGAAAGACTCGTGCGAGTTCGCTACCTTGAACGATGAAACGACCAGGACGCTGTCGAATGTGTAATAACAGATCCTTTTCAATCGCAATCTGCATCAGTTGCGTATCATCGATCGCTTGAATGTAGCCAGTCTTGGTTGCTCGAATGACAGCCGCATCGCGATCGAAGTCGGGTGGCAGATCACTCACCTTTTCTTCTCGCCGTTTGGAAGCAGTGCGTCCAATCTTCTCAGGATAGAGTCGGTTGATGGCACTTTCCAACTCTTGCCCAACTCGTTTAATCACCTGATCTACTTGAATTGATGAGGCCGCGTGATGAATAAAGTAAATTAATACGCCAATGCTGGCGATCGCCAAACCAATGCCACAGGTGACGGAAATGTGAGGCACAAACTCATTTTCTTCAACCCCATTCACCGTTCGCAACACCATCAAGCTATACACAAAGGTGGCAATAAAGGTGCCCAGCACGACTTGATTGCCCGTGTCTTGCATAAAGTTACGCAGCAAGCGGGGACCGAACTGAGACGAAGCAAGCTGAAGGGCGACAATCGTAATGGAGAAAGCGGTGGTGGCTACACTCACCATTGAACTGGCGATCGCGGAAAGAATTGCCCGTGAACCACTGGGACCCAACGAATACGCCCAGCCTAACTTTGAAATCACATCAGTTTCATAGGCTTGGTCAATCGCAATGGTGACAAAGGATAGCCCGATCGCCAGCACAACCATCAAGGTTGGAATGAACCAAAAACTGGAATGTAAGGAGTCCCACAGTTTGCTTAACTTGGCGTATTTCATTACTTCGGTTGAGTCAAATTATGATTCGTTTTAGATGCTTGATCCTTTGAATTCCCATTTCGTTGAGACTGATTTTCAGCAAACTGTCTGAAGGCATGGCTAATGCTACCTGGATTGGAAACTTTGTTTTGACCAGCAGGCCAGCCTTCTCGTTGTCGAGAACGATCGCCATCAGTTGCTTCGGTCTGGTCGTGGAACAAAATCTGTTGAGTGGGGAAGGGCAAGTCAATGCCATTCGCCGTCAACTTATTTTTGATCGCAGTCAGTACTTTATCTTGCAAATCTAGGGCATCGGCACGACGGGGTGGTTGAATCCACCAACGGGCACGAATATCCACCGTACTTTCTGCCAGTGCAACGACGATCGCATCGGGGTTGGGAGTCGGCAACACTCCTTCTGTTTCACGCATCGCTTCTAGGATCAAGCGCTTGGCTTCGTCGATGTTATCCCCGTAACCAATGCCAATATCGTACTCTAAACGCCGCTGATCAAATGCCGTATTGACAGTGATGGAGTTTGTAAACAGATCTGAATTAGGAATGACAATGCGACGACCATCATAGGTTCTAATTGTGGTGGCGCGAGTTTGGATATTTTCAACTGTGCCTTCAAAATCTTTGAAAACAATTTGATCATCAATTTGAAACGGTTCTGTCAACAGAATTAGAATGCCCGCCAGGAAGTTTTGCAGAATATCGCGAAAGGCAAACCCGATCGCCACCCCACTAATTCCCAAAAGCTGTACTAAATCTCCGGCTTTCAGGGTAGGAATCACGATCGAGAGGGAAATGAACAACCCCACTAAAATCGTGGTCCATTGGGCAAGTCGTCCCAAAATCAACCCTAAATTACGGGCATGGCGGCGATCGCGAGTTAAGCGCTTTACCAGTCGTCGAATTGCACCAGCAACAAAAAAGAAGATGACAAAGACAATGAGAGCCAGAACTAAATTTGGCAGTAAGGTGATCAATGTATTGATCATGTCCTGTACTTTAGTCCAGGCAGCAGATATTTGAACGTTCATGCTTCAATTGATATGATCCACCGTGCAGATACTAGCCGAAGTTAGGAGAATAAACCTCTACCGAAGTTGGTAAATAATCGTGAGCCAAGATCATTTTTCGTGCTGTTGGAGCAACGTTTGAACTTCTTTTCGCAGCGCTATGATCTCCGATCGCAATGCGGCAATTTCCTTTGACCCTGCGACTTCGGCGGCTGGATTTTCGGCATCTCGACCGACAAAAAAGGTGGCAAGGGTCGCTGTGACATAACCAAAAACAGCAAAGGCATAGAGTGCCAGTCCAAAGCAGAGCACCCGCCCTTCTGGAGTTTTAGGAAAATAATCTGCCCCCAATGTGGTCATTATCATCGCCGTCCACCAGAGGGCTGTGCCGTAATCCGTCAGGGACGACTCAGGGACATCTCGTTCAAAGGTATACATGGCAGCGGCTCCTATCAGCGTGACGATCGCCGTTAACCCAACCACATACCCAAATCCGCGCCGACTAACGCTGGCAGTCAACGCTTTCATCCCTCGGTTAGTGCGTGTCATCACCTGCAAGAGCCGTAATCTGCGAGCCGCCCGAATCGTGCGGAATGCCCGTAAAAATTTGAACAGGCGCAAAATTCCCAACGCCGGTAGCAGCAGCGATAGCACCGTCAACCAGTGCTGTTTGAGATAAACCGGTTTACGGGGAGCAAGCGCAAACTCCAACCCAAAATCGAGAATAAATAGAATCCAAATCGTGATGCTTAGGCTATTGAGTAAGGGCGAGAGTCCCCAAATTAATTCGACAATAAACAATGCCAACCAGATAAAGCTGAGGACGAGCATGGGCAGTTCTAGCCAATCCTCAAGCTGTTGCAGAATTTCACTCTGCTCTTGCTCGATCGCCCGTTCTGGAGGGTGGTTTAACTCATCCATCGCAGCTTACCCGTTGCATTGTATGCTTCATTGCGGCGGCTCCAGCACATTTACACTGACGAGGGGAGTCACGTTCAACCCCTTTTCCTGCAACCGCGCTTGAATGGCTTGGGTTAGACGATCGCGAATCACCGCATTAGAGGTCGTTGTATCCGGCGATCGTTGCACATACACCACCGACAGTAACGTATTTTGTTCTGGAATCGTCGATCGTGTGAACCGTACATTTGCCTCTACCAATTGAGCCGCAGGCTCCTGCTCTACCACTTGCTGCACGGTTGCATTGGCGCGTTGAGCCAAACTTGCCCGTTGCAGATTGGGGGAGGTCGTCAATTGCCAGACCAGTAATCCGCTTAATGCCAACACAGTTGCGGTCAGGGCAAGCGGAAAGACTGCTTTTTTACCGCGCGTATAGCGTGCGCCCTGAGTTGATAGCCCCAAGCAGCGGAACAGCAGAGCCGCTGATAAATGAATGCCGCACAACTGCAACATCAGCAGAAATACTCCCCCCGTCACCATATCCCAACGTCCGATTGCTAGCGCCATGCCTAGAATTCCAGCGGGAGGAGCCAGCGATGCAGCCACCAGCATGCCGGTTGCGGCTCCCGACACCAGACTACTGCGCTCTGATTGCACCAAATTTAATGCCCCTGCAGCTCCTGCTGCCAGAGGTAGTAACACCGCAACCGTCGAGATCTGACTACGCTCGACCATCTGAGGGGTAGCGATCGCTTGCTGAAATACTAGACTGAGCAGTGCAGCCACTGCGATCGTCACAACTAAGGCCGCAACGTATCGCAGTAAACTGCGCCCTAACAGTTTGCGATCGCCCCGTGCTGTTGCCAGGGCAACATTCATCGCCGGTCCCGCAAACGGAGCAATCAACATCGCCGCCGTTAAAAGATAAATGGTATTGGTATACAACCCAATCCAGACAACCACTCCAGCCAGCGCCGCATACCCCAAAAATCCTTTCCAAGACCCAACACTCTGAAGCCCTGACAGAAAAACTTCCACCGGACTACGTAGCTCCACATTTGTCACCTGCTGCGCTGCTTGATTTGCGGGTGGATGCAGGGCCATGACTCCTGCTGGCAGCAATGTAAAACTCAAGTCTGGCAAGTCTTGCAGGTTGTCAAGAAGCTCTTCAACCTTGCCATTAGAGACATGAATCAGCACCAAGTCGAGCGATCGCTCAACACCTGTTGCCTCAACTTGCGCCAGATTTGTGCCATTACAAGCTTTTGCAATCTCTAAAACAGCTTTTCCATAGCCCTGCGGCACTTGCACAAATAGCTGACGCATAGTCCTCGTTAATCTCCAAATGACACCTCACCATTCCTTCTAAAGAATGGTGTTTTCAACAACCCCTTTCACTCAAACTATGGGCTGAACTGAAAAAATTATGCTCAAGCATCCATCGTGAACCAAACAAACTTACAGATTAAGCATTGATTACTGAAACTCAACACCAAAATCCAAAATCGTATGAGTAAACGATCGTTCGCTAGCGACACCGAAAAATCGAGTCTAAAACCAATCCAAGGTGCCCATCGATCGCTGCGAAGTCGATTAAGCTTGCAGGGTGAATTCGTTTTAGCGCTGGCTCCAACCCTTGTTATTTTGGGAGTGTTGGCGTTTGTAGAAGTGCTTAGCCGTCAACGTTTGTTGTTTGCGTCATTAGCCTCCAGTGCTTTTCTAATCTACTTAGATCCGCAACATGGCACAAATACAGTGCGCACCCTCACAATCTCTCAACTCATGGCAGCAACAATTGGATTAGTGACTTACCTCCTATTTGGCTCCAGTTACTTGTCATTAGGCATCGCCATGCTATCAACTATCACTCTAATGATCCTGCTAGATACCGTACATCCCCCCGCGGTCGCAACCTCCCTCAGCTTTGCTCTGCGGGCAGGAAATGAAACCAATTTAGTTCTATTTGGGTTGGCAGTTGGTGTGCTCGCTCTGCTGATTGTCTTGGAACGCTGCGCATTGTGGCTGTTGGCACATTACAATCGATCGCGCTGACCTTAACTCGCCTTTAATGGACGATGTAGCCAGTTGAAAATACCCAGTGAAACCACCATGCCAATGAAGTGTGCGGTTATTCCGGTCGTACTTGCTGCTGCTACAAACACATCCAGCGATCGAATAATTCGATTAGGATCATAAATTGCAACTCCTTGCGGTTGAGCAATTGATTTGGACAATAGCACTCCAATTGTTGCGCCCATTCCTAAGATCATCAACAACATTCCAATCAAGCCTGTGATCACCCCCAACCGTAGCACCTGCACCACCTTTGCTCGTTTCGGATGGATGTCAGAATTGGGATGGCGAAGCCGTTTGGAAAAACGGATCAGGCGGAATGCGAGGTAGCTACTAAATAGCAAAACCAAAATCCCACAGATTGCCCAAAAAATCCCAATTCCTAGACCTGGAGTTGTGGCTTGGGTTGGGGTAACGCCAACATTAGGAACTCCAGGCGGAGGCGCGATCGTCTGATTAAAGTTTCGTCCAGAAATTGCCAGCAACAACAGCACACTAGAAATCGCTCCTAGCCCCACTTGAAACAGGAAGCTTGACCAACTTGCAATCCGCAAAATAGTTGCAACCTGCTCAAGCTTGAGATTTAGAGATGTTTCACTACTGATTTGCATTCTGTCTTCAGCGAATCCAGTTAAGGTGATTTAATTAATCAACGATTAACAATGTAATTGGCTGCTGTTTCATTATTGGGCAGCGGATTGATTTTTCCTTGTTGCACTAAAGATTGATGAATTAAAGCAGCAACCTCTCCACGACTGGCTGGCTGAATTGGGTTTAACACGCGGCGATCGGGATGATTAACCACAATTCCAGCGGCGGTTGTTTTAGCCACCGAATCAACAGCATACCGAGGAATCTGAGCAGCATCCTGATAATAATCACTCAGTTCTAACGCAACTGGTTGTTGTGAAGCATCGCCACTGGCAGCAGGTCGAGCGCTAGTAGCAGTTGGTGGACTGACAGCAGCAGTAGCTGTCGCTGGCGTTACCATCAAAGGCTGCATTAGTGTTGTCATAGCCAGGGGAAACATCAAAGGTCTTTTCGCTCTTCGACGAGTGATGGGCTGCTGTGGCGGAGGGGCAGGAGTCGCCACAACTGATTGAGTGGTTGTAGCGGTGGTTGCAGGTAAGTTCAAGTTGCGGGCTAGCGAAGTTAACACTTCTACTCTAGTGACAGGTTGATTGGGGCGAAACTCTCCACCTGGATAGCCTTGCATGAATCCCATTTCATAGGCATCGTGAATTGCCGAAGCGGCCCAGTAACCTGCTGGAATATCTTTATAGACACTGCCACTGGCAATCTGCCGCTCCGAAGGTTGAGAAAAGGCTTTCTGAAGAATCGCTGCAAATTCGTCGCGTTTAACGGGCTGCTCAGGGCGATAGGTATTGTCCAGATATCCTGTAACAATATTCCGCTCGGCTAAAGCCTGAATAAATGGCTGTCCCCAATAGTTTTCAGTGTCGGGAAAGCTTGTATTGGCAGGGGCAGCCACAGAAACTACAGATGCACTTGAGAATAGGTAGGGAGCAATTGCTCCAGTTACAAGTCCAACGATGAAAACAATGGCACGACTTGTTGAATGGCACCGAGTGTGAGAGATCACAATGTTTAACTCCTTTTTCTCTATATGTGTTTAGGATAGTGATGTTTCAATCTTGTTCATCCATCGAAATAGGTAAGTCTTATCGCGATTTTTTGGATAGATGAACCCCAGTGAAATCTAGAAGTCAGGGAGGCGAGAGTTGGGAATGGAGGCAATTCAAAAATAGCTCCTACAATTCCCAAACTTTAAACTATTGGAACATGACCCCTCCTGCCAAAAAGTAGAATGCTGGTTAAAGCTATCTGAAGTAAAACAATCCAAAATTGCCAATCCAAACTCTGAGGAGTCACTTGTGTTTATTCAGCTTCGGGATCGCTTCAACGCCTTCAGACATCGAGGTAAGAGTCTGATAGAGTTACAGCAGATGGAAGCAGAACTCTTGACAGAAGCCTCGGCAGATCCGTCTTATCTGGTTTTGATTATTAGTTCCTGCGCGATCGCTACCTTTGGGTTACTCTCTAATAGTACCGCTGTGATTATTGGAGCCATGATCATTGCACCGCTGATGCTACCGATTCGAGGATTAGCATTTGGTGCATTGACTGGTAATGTCGCCCTTTTTCGGCGTGGTTTAGTGGCTATCCTCATAGGGACAGGGATGGCAGTGGCGCTGGCCTGGACGCTAGGTAAACTGGTGGGCATCTCCAACTTTGACAGTGAAGTACTGGCACGCTCAGAACCTACATTGCTGGATTTAGGGATTGCGATCGCAGCGGGTGGTGTAAGTGGCTATGCCAAGATGCAGCCGAAGGTGTCTGGCAGTCTAGCCGGAACCGCGATCGCAGTTGCCCTCATGCCGCCCGTTTGTGTTATCGGATTAGGCTTATCCCAGGCAAACTGGAGTCTCAGCCAGGGAGCCACGCTGCTCTATCTCACCAATCTGTTGGGCATAACGCTCTCCTGCATGTTCATCTTCTTATTGGCAGGTTATGGAACTTTTCGGCGCGCTCGTAAAGCACTACTGTCCATCCTCACCTTTACTGTGCTGCTGGTAGTGCCTTTGGGATTTAGCTTTGTTCGCCTGGTGAGACAGGCTCAACTCGAAACCAGCTTACGGCAAGCATTGCTGAATCGTACCGTCACTTTTCAACAGTTAGATCTGTTGAGCAGTACCACCAACTGGTTAGTAACTCCGCCCGAAGTCCGGTTAAATGTCCGTGCAAGAGAACCCATTACTCCCAGACAAGTAGCACTTTTGGAAGAATTTGTGCGACGTGAAATGGGACAACCCTTTACTTTAGTGTTTAGCGTTGGGCAAGTCGAGGAAATTCGTCGCAGCACGATCGATTACCAGACCCAAGAAACTCGCTCTCGCCCTTGAGTTGTTTTTGCCTTCAGGGTGAACGGGTTTCTTTACTGCCCAACTTACGGCTGTGAGGAAATCAATCACGATTCCATTTGGTTCTCATATAGGGTTTGGAGCAAGTCTTCCAACTCTGCTGCGGAACAGCGATCGCACACCGCTTGAAACACATCTAACAACTTCGCCGCACTATCGCCCAACAATGGACTCAAGCCCCACACATCCTGCACCCAATCTGCGGGTGTGGTGTCTTCAAAGATGAGTCGTTCTAGCAGTTGTTGTGTTTCAGATTTGGAGAGAGCCATAAGGAGTAAGGGGGCAAAGGACAGAAGGCGGAGGGCAGAAGGCAGAAGACAGACTATGTTCTGTCTTTTCTTCAAAATCCCCAGACACGGCGAGGCCCGATATCTAAGTGAACCACATCGGGCAGATTACTGTAGATGCCAACTCCCCCATTCCACCAGAGCATCACCGCGTTGGCCAGCGATCGCCCACTGTAGCCATCCACCTGCAAATCCACAGCTTTGCCATAAAGATGCTGACTATTGGGTACCCCTCCCACAGAATCGTTAATGGCCGGCGGGCGATACCAGGAGTTGATTAAAAACGGTCGCCCAATTTGGTTCCGGGCTTTTTGCAGTTCTCTAGCCAGGGCAATCATGTTGTTGACGATCGTCACCGTATCGGGAATTCGCGTCGCATCATGAGTCGCATCGCCCCAGGTAAAACTCCCACCGGGAATGATTGGCTGATCGGTGTAAAACGTACTGGAGTTACCAGGTAGTCTAAAGGGTTTGCCCGAATAGATAGGTGAACCGGGCTTGGGTGGGGGATACACGACCTTGTTTTGTTGCTCAACGCGGGCGTGACCGTCAAACACATACCAGGTATTCATCTCGCGAATATTGTCTTTGGCATACCTCAACGTAAATTTAATATGACCATTAAAGCTGCCCTGGGCATCAGCAAAGGCATAGGAATCTAGTTTGAATGTGCGCCCCGCCGGAATCGAAGCTTTTTCTTCATCAGGAAGTTGAGCTGCCCCCACCGGTCGCCGTTTGAAAATTGTGTTGGCCGTAACTCGCAACACAAAGATGTCGGGTGGTTCTGGTGGATAAACCACTTTTCCGTCATATTCCACATAAACGTGGCTGCTGTAGGCATACCAGGTGCTTAAATCGCGGATGAAGTCTTCTCGATTGCGCAGGGCAAAGCGAATGTGGTTATTGAAGTCTCCGCCGGAATCGGCAAATGCGTAAGAATGCAGCGGATAACTTTTCCCCTGCTTGACGGAAAACAGCGCTTCTGCTGGCAGCACTGACGAAGGTAAAGGTCGCAATTTAAATACAGTGTCGGCGTTGACTTGAAGGATGTGGATTCCAGCTTGCTCTTCGATCGGGTAGACAACCACACCATCAAACTCCACCTTGGCATGGAAGCTAAAAACAAACCAGGTTGTTAGCCCCCGAATAGCCTCTGTAAACGCAACTTTGATGTGTCCATTAAAATCTCCGTTCACGTCAGCATAGGCATAAGACTGAATCCCCAACACGGTGCCCGCCGCAACACTAAACTTCTCTTCTGCGGATAGTTGAGATGATTGCTCCGGTCGGAGCTTAAACACAGTATCGCGAGTCACGCGCAGAATTCGTTGAGTCATGCAGAACCGATTGCGTTCACGTCACTTCGTATGATGACGATGAATCACTCCTTCCTACCCAGATCTTCCAGATAATTTAGGAAACCTGGTCGTTGGTGCTGCGATCGAATTGCTCAAGATTGTGCCAAGGTGGATCTGGTTGAAAGCATTTATTTGCCCACATAACTTTGATTCTGCGCCAGAACCTAGTCAAGTTTCTCGGAAAAGATGCAGTAAAGTTGTGTATCTTTTTCTAGAAGTGTTTGTTGTGAAATTCCTATGCGCAGCACAAGTGTATCTTTTGTAAGTCGTATGTTTGCGGCTTTCGCTTTGGTTATCTGTTTCTACAGTTTTTTCATTGCTGCTGATATTGCAATTAAAACCCAGGCAATCTATTGGTTTATTGGTGCCCTTGTGTCAGCAGTGCTTCCATATCTCAAAGATGTGTCTGGCTATGTGCGGAGTATTAAACTGGGTGACATTGAAATTGCTCTTAATGAAGTTAAGCAGGAGATTCAACGAGTTGATAACAAAGTACAAAACTTAGATGCTAGACTATTAGCTTCACTGGGGCAGGTGCGCCAAAATGAAGCAGCCCTGACCAAAGAAGCTCGCGAAAATCGACAAAGAATTTACGACGAGTCTGCTCAGGCTCTGGCCCTACTTCCTTCGGAAACGAAGTTGAGTTTACAAAAGCGTCTTACATTAAATCATCTTGCAGATGCCGGGATTGATATCAAAACTCTGAAAGGTGTTTTTCGTGATCTTGGCTATTATCAAGGTGAAGTTAATCAGCTGTTTGATCTTGATTTTGTGCAAGCAGTTGAGCAGTTTCAAGTTGAAAATACTCCTGGCAAACCTGATGGCATTGTTGGCCCAATTACTCTTTCTAAGCTGGCGGAACTCCATACTTAAAATTTGAGGTCAATCTAATAAGCGGGTTGGAAGGGTTAACCAACTTGCGCTTGAGTTAACGTTCTAAATTAAGCTGGATTTTCTACTTCAACATTTTCTCCAGAAAGATCTTGGCGCGATCGCATGTCGGATTGCCAAAGAATTGCTCTGGACGAGCATCTTCGGCAATTTGGCCTTCATTGATGAACAAAATTCGACTGGCAACTTCCCGGGCGAATCCCATCTCATGGGTCACGATCGCCATCGTCATGCCTGAGCGGGCTAAGGTTCGCATGACTTCCAGCACCTCTTTCACCATCTCCGGATCAAGGGCTGAGGTTGGTTCATCAAACAACACCATTTCGGGTTGCATCGCTAAAGTCCGGGCGATCGCAACTCGTTGTTTTTGACCGCCTGATAAGCGTGCTGGATAAACCTGTGCCTTTTCTTCCAGCCCAACTTTTTGTAATAAATCTAGAGCGATCGTTGTGGCTTCAGCTTTTGTTTGGTTGCGGACGCGCATCGGGGCATAAGTAATATTTTGGAGCACTGTCATGTGCGGAAACAGATTGAAATGTTGAAAGACCATGCCAATGGTTTCTCGTATTTTCAAAATGTCGCTTTGAGGGCTAGTGATGTCTATATCTTTAAAGAAAATGTGTCCCTGAGTTGGGATTTCGAGCAGATTTAAACATCTTAAAAAAGTTGATTTACCCGATCCAGAAGGCCCTAAAATGGCTACGACTTCACCCGCATTGATGTTGGTTGTAATGCCATTTAGCACATTTAATGCACCAAAGGATTTATGTAAGTTTTCTACTCTAAGCACTTTTTTGGAGCCTCTTTTCCAAATTAGAAGTAGCGATCGTCAACAGCATCACTAAAACGTAATACACGACACCCGCCACAATTAATGGCTCGAAGTAAAGATATTTTTCGGCTCCCACGATCGTCGCTCGCCGGAGTAGATCGGCTGCGCCAATTGTGGAAACCAGGGCTGAATCTTTCAGTAAATTAATGGCTTCATTGGCCAGGGCGGGCAGAATGTTGCGTAACGCTTGCGGCAGAATAATGTCTTTCATCATTAAAGAATAGGGCACACCCAAGGACATTGCGGCTTCTTGTTGCCCGCGATCGACCGCCATAATGCCTGCTCGTAAGGTTTCGGAAACATAGGCTCCTGAATTGAGTGCAAACGCAATCACCCCCGCCTGAAATGCTGGGATGTTGTAGCCAGTTAGCTGCGGCGTCGCAAAATAAACCAGGGCAATTTGCAGAATTAGGGGTGTCCCTCGAAAAATGGAGGTGTAAGCATTGGCCAACCAGCGCAATGGTTTCAGGGTCGAGATTTTACATAACGCCAGAACGATCGCCCAGGCGAATCCGAACAGCGCCGAAACAAAGGTAAATGCCAGCGTGACCCACACGCCCCCCAAAATAAAGGGAATCGACGGAATAATTTGCTGAAACCCCAATCCAGCCGGTTTCCCTTGATCTTCAAACCATTTTTTCACCAGGGCATCCAGGCTGCCATCCTGGTTCATTTTGGCAATCACTTGATTGAAGGGGGCGACCAGTTTGGAGCCTTTGGGGAAGGCGATCGCGTAACCGCCATCCTTGTTGGGAATCACCGCAAAGTTCAGGTCAGGATAAACCGCCGCATAGGGACGAGCGATCGCCTCTTCGATGATTGCGGCATCAATTCGCTTGGCGTTGATCTCCTGAATCAGGTCAGGTACTCGATTCCGGGTCACTACAGTTGCCCCCGGAATTTTTTCTGCCACTTCCTGCTGTAAACTGCCCAGTTGCGCCCCTACGATTTTTCCTTTCAATGCTTCAGATGTGGTTAAATTCGCTTCTTTTTTAGCAATGATTGTATTTTGAGAGGTGTAATAAATATCCGAGAAATCAACATTTTTCTGGCGTTCTGGGGTTGGGGTCATGCCCGCCATGACGAAATCAACGCGCCCACTCTGCAACGCTGGAATTAATCCGTTGAACTCCATGTCTTTGATTTCTAGCTTAAAGCCCAGTTCTTGAGCGAGGCGATTGGCAATGTCGATGTCAAACCCAACAATTTTGTCTTCACCACTGGACGTATCATGAAATTCAAAGGGTTTATAGTCGGCAGAGGTGCCCATTGTCAACGTTGCAGGAATGTCTTGCGCAAAGATCGCTGTTGTTCCATGCAGCACCCATACGCTAGACAAGAGGCCGATCGCAACAAAGCAAACGATTCGGTGCCAAAATGTTTGTCGCGATCGATGCAGAATTTTTGCAGATTGATCTGCCATGCATAATTTGTTTTTTGAATGAAAACCCATCAGTGGTTAAACTCTACAAATTCAGTGTCTTCAACGAGGTAGAACGTGGTTTGAGAAATCATCAATAGATACTGTTCGGCTATGAGAACCACGATATTTTATTAGTGTTTCCAAAGTAAATTCACCTTGTTGGAAAATTGAGTGATTGCTGATGCAGCAATTGTTTGTCATGGTCTCGTAGCACTATTTTAAGGACTTCAGGGCAGTGGATTTTACCATTCAGCGTGTTTTAGTTCCCAATGATGATAGCTATCAAATCGTCGATATCCAGGTTCAGGGCCATCAAATCGCGGCGATCGCATCAAGCCTCCCTGCCAGTGGAACAGTGATTGATGGCCGCAATAAATTACTCTTACCTGGGTTTGTCAATGCTCACACCCATTCCCCTGAAATGTGGCAGCGTGGAGCGATCGCCCCTTTACCGTTGGAGTTGTGGTTGGCCAGTCTCTACGATTATCCACTGCTGACGCCGGAAAAAATTTATCTCAGTGCATTGGGAACTGCCGTCGAAACGTTGCTTTCGGGTGGAACGACCGTTGTTGATCATCTCATTCTTATTCCTGGACAAGAATTAGAGACCCTTGCCGCCGCTGCTCGCGCTTATCAGGAGGTCGGGATTCGGGCCTTTATTGCCCCGCTGCTGCAAGATCAGCCCACGATCACCAGCATGCCAACACGCGGCATCCAACGAACCGAAGAACCGTATTTTCGCACGACTGAGGAGGCGATCGCTCTGTTCAAAGCCGCGATCGAGCAATTTCATTCTCCCGCAACGGGGTTGTTTATCATGGCTGGTCCCACCGGCCCACAACTCTGTTCTGATGCATTGTTTGAAGCTTTTGCCGATTTAGCCCATGTCTATGATTTGTGCCTCCACTCCCATCTGTTGGAAACCAAGGCTCAAAAACTATTGGCTGCCGAAAAATATGGTTGCAGTGCAGTGGAACAACTCAAACGGTTAAACTTCCTGGGGCCGAAGACCTCATTGGCTCATTGTGTTTGGTTGGATGATGCCGATATCGATATCCTGGCCACAACGCGATCGACGGTGGTGCATAATCCTCTCAGCAATTTGCGGTTGGGGAGCGGCATTGCCCCGGTGTTGAAGTATCGCGCGGCTGGCGTGAATGCCACCTTCGGTTGTGATGGCTCGGCTAGCAATGATGCTCAAGATTTGTTAGAAGCGATCAAACTCGGCTCAATTCTGCACAATTTGACCGATTTTGAGTATCGCCACTGGATCACGCCCCGGCAGGCGGTCGAAATGGCGGCGTTGGGCGGCGCAACTGGCTTGGGGTTACAGCACCAGATTGGCTCACTGGAAGTGGGTAAACTGGCAGATTTCGTGCTGTACGACTTGACGTGTATGTCATTGTTGCCCAAGACTGACCCGCTGGGCCTGCTGATTTTGGGTCGCCCATCGCAAGCGGTCGATAGTGTGTGGGTCGCAGGGAAACAAGTCGTTGCCAGTGGGGCTGTGACGACGATAAATGTCTCTGAACTGCGTCAAGCCTTATTTGCTCAAAGCGAGTGGGGCCGCGATCGCGAATCTGTGACGCTGACCCAATTTGAGTCGCATTATCGCAAAGTGATGGATCTCACCTCTGATACTTAAGTTGTTGCGTCCCCAACGCGCCAAAAAAGTGCGTCAACTGATGGTTCTTCGTCTACGATAAAGCCAGTAATTGTTGGAACTTAGTAATCGACCCAGTTGTCTGCAAATAATTTTGCCCCTACAATGAGTGGAACGGGTGAACTAGGTTGAATGAGTTAGTCTGAGGGCAAAGGTTGACATGAACATCTTTCAGCGCGTTTGGGACTCCTTCGGCTTCAATGAGCAATTTGATGAAGGCGATTACGATTACGAGTATGGAGATGAGGATTACGTGCAAGATCCAACGATTCAAGAGCAGCCCATGTTGCCTCGCGGCGATCGTGCCGTTGTTCCTCCGGCTAGTAACGTAATTGGAATGCCAAACCGCGCGAATGGCATCTCAGAAGTGGTCATCTTGCAGCCGCGATCATTTGAAGAAATTCCCCATGCTGTCAAATTGTTGCGTGAGCGGAAGTCCGTCATTCTCAACATGATGCTAATGGATCCTGATCAGGCGCAGCGATCAGTCGATTTCGTTGCTGGTGGAGTGTTTGCGATCGATGGTCATCAGGAACGGTTGGGGGAAAACATCTTTTTATTCACCCCCAACGTTGTGCAAATTACAGCGAATGGCTCCGGTCAACCCGCCTTTACCCCTCCTGTTACAACCGTCCCCTCGCAAATTCACCCCTCGATGTCCGTGATTTCCCCCAATCTCTCGGCTCAGGAAGGATATCGCCAACCGCCAGATAGTCAGTTTCGGATGTCTTAGCAAGTTCTTTGCCATATGTCATAGACCCTTCAATAAAAAAGGTGTGTCTTCGTTTGAAGGGGACACACCTTTTAAGGTAGGAATTGACCTATAGCTTTGGGCAGGACGCTGAGGACAAGGAGGAAGCTGCAAAGCCAATGCTGGGTTAGGCGTTCTGACTCACCGCGTTCACGCTGGAATCTCGCCACGTTGCAGATAACTACGGCGATAATGCCGCTGGAACCTCAACCTTACACCATACCGCCAGAAGCCTGGAATCTTGCCCGCGCGCGCTTGAGCGATCGCGTCGCCTTCACAAATTCTTGCCGAGAACCGCTTTGTTGAGCTTTGTTAAACTCCGCTTGCGCTTCCGTAAACGCTGCCCGAGCGGTTTCCTTGTCGATCGCATCGCCCCGCTCCGCCGCATTGACCAAAATGGTAACTTCGTCGTTTTCAATTTCAGCAAACCCGCCCATCAACGCGATCGGCACCCAATTTTTATCGGCCCGCACTCGCATCACGCCCGTATCTAGAGCTGTCAGTAAGGGGGCATGCCCGGACAAGATACCAAGTTGGCCGGTGGTGCTGGGTAAAATCACTTCTTCGGCTTCTGAGTCCCAAACCGTTTTATCGGGAGCTACTACACGAACAGTTAGAGCCATAAATCTACACTTTTGTTGTTGAAGGATGAATGGGAGGTTTGAGGGGCTAGGGTTTAAGCTCTAGGAGCTAGGTAAACCTAGCCCCTAGAGCTGCACCCTTACTTGCCTTCAGCTTTGAGCTTTTCGCCTTTAGCGATCGCTTCGTCAATGCTGCCAACCATGTAAAAGGCTTGCTCTGGGTATTCATCCAGTTCGCCAGATAGAATCTGTTTGAAGCCTTTAATCGTATCCGCCAAAGTGACGTACTTACCAGGAGAACCAGTGAACACTTCTGCAACGAAGAAAGGTTGAGACAGGAAGCGCTCAATCTTACGGGCACGCGCAACGGTCAAGCGATCGTCTTCTGACAATTCATCTAGACCCAGAATCGCGATGATATCCTGCAACTCTTTGTACCGCTGCAATGTAGATTGCACAGCCCGAGCCGTCTGGTAGTGGTCATCGCCCACAATGCTGGGTTGCAACATTGTGGAAGTTGAACCCAATGGATCCACCGCAGGGTAAATCCCTTTGGAGGCCAAACCCCGAGAAAGTACGGTCGTTCCGTCCAGGTGCGCAAACGTTGTCGCTGGAGCGGGGTCAGTCAAGTCATCCGCAGGCACGTACACTGCTTGAATAGACGTAATCGAGCCTTCATTTGTAGAAGTAATTCGCTCTTGCAGGTCGCCCACATCTGTCCCCAAAGTGGGTTGGTATCCCACAGCAGAGGGCATCCGTCCTAGTAGTGCTGATACTTCAGAGCCAGCTTGAACAAACCGGAAGATGTTATCAATAAACAGCAACACGTCTTGCTTGTTCACATCTCGGAAATATTCCGCCATGGTCAATGCCGACAAACCCACCCGCATCCGGGCACCAGGCGGTTCGTTCATCTGGCCATAGACCAGTGCAATCTTCGACTCGCTGGGGTTGTCTTTATTGATCACTCCAGATTCAATCATTTCGTTGTAGAGGTCGTTCCCTTCGCGGGTTCGTTCACCTACACCACCAAACACTGACACGCCACCGTGTTGAGTCGCAATATTGTTGATCAATTCCATCATGATGACGGTCTTCCCAACTCCAGCACCGCCAAATAGTCCAATCTTGCCACCCCGACGGTAGGGGGTCAGCAGATCAACCACTTTGATGCCAGTTTCGAATACAGACGGTTTAGTTTCCAGGTCAGTTAGTTTGGGGGCCGGACGATGAATCGGGAAGTACTCGTTCGAGTTAACATCTCCCTTCTCATCTACGGGGTCGCCCAAAACGTTAAAAATCCGACCTAATGTTGCAGTTCCAACTGGCACACTAATTGGCGCACCCGTGTCGGCAACTTCCATGCCACGAACTAACCCGTCCGTGGAACTCATTGCTACAGCGCGAACCTGGTTGTCGCCGAGGAGCTGTTGCACTTCGCAGGTAACGTTCACCTCTAGCCCTGCTGGGTTCGTGGTGCGAACTTTAACAGCGTTATAGATTTCAGGCATCTTACCGTTAGGGAATTTGATATCCACAACCGGTCCGATGATTTGCGTAATGTAACCAATATTTTTCTGATCTGTAGTGGTGACCATGCTTTCGCCCTACTCTGTGACTCAGCTAACCGAACTATGAACTGGAAAACAATCTTAAAAATTGCCACTAAACAGATTATCACTGAATGGGTTACAGATGTTCACGTTTGTCAATCCGGCAAAAGTGAGTGAGAGTGGCATGGAGGCGAACTTGCCCGGCCTGATGTGCGGTTTGTGCTGCTGCTGGACCTCCGACCCGCTGCTTGAGGCCATTACTCGGTGGAGCCTTGTGCGCATTGCGTGGGTCGGGGCTGCGCTTGATTCAATCGATCGATTTAGCACTTATTCTGTTTGAGGGTTTCTGCTGAAGGCTCTGGGATATTTTCCTTCCTATTCCCTCCGACTCATTGAGTTGTTTCTAATGGTAGAAGGAAAGAAAGTCTGGCGTTGATAAATTAGGCTTAACAGTTTGAAAGCACTAATTTTGGAGAAGCAAGACAATGTTAAATATTATCGCTTGGTTAGTTCTTGGTTTGTTGGCTGGCGCGATCGCTAAAGCAATTTATCCTGGTCACCAAGGTGGCGGCATTTTAGCAACAATTATCTTAGGAATTGTTGGCGCGTTTGTTGGTGGTAGCTTGTACTCTTTGTTGACTACTGGCAGCCTCCAACTGGTGGCAGCTGGTTTTAGTTTGCCGGGTTTGATTGTGGCTGTACTGGGTGCAATGCTGGCTATCTTCCTGTGGGGATTGATGACTCGTCGCGCTGCCTAAAAAGTAGAAGAAGTTGTCTTTTTCGCGGCACAATATAGCGATAAGTTCAGCACTCAAGTGGGAAAGTTAATTCCCATTGATGAGACGAGTTTAAATCTCTGAACCCAAGTTGTTTTCTCACTCTGGCTATCAAAGAATTGGGAAGCAAAGCCCTCTTACTGAAGGTAAGAGGGTTTTTTAGTGGATCAAGTTCTGCAAATTCAAGTCGTCTAAAACTCCTGCTCAAGCATGGATTAGGATGAGTGAAAATCTTCGCTGCCAGGTTATACATAGCTTTGGTCAGAACGCTTAGAACAACGAGGACGTTGGAACCTTCAATACTGGCGAGGTGTTCTAACTCGCTTTTGCCACGATTAACCTGGCAAAGGCTATAGTTGGGCGTTGACGGCAGTGCGAATTTCCGGCAGGCGAACGGTTCTGCCTCCTTCTGTGCCTGGGCAGGAGGTGTTGACGCGATCGCGATGTCCCAGAATTAACGGTAAATTGCGCGTCCCAAAATCAGCCGTGGGCGTGGGCACTGGAGTTACCGTATTTTTGATGCCGTACCGCCGACATAACACTGTGCAGAGGGCAACGGCTGCATCAAATTGGCGTTGGTTGATGGTTGCTGAGGTGTAGATCCCATCAAAAGCGACTCCCAGACCATCATTTACTAAATCGTGAGAACCCCGTTTAAGTTCCGATCGAGCTGAAAAAACTCGACCACTGGGCATGATGATGAAGTGGTAGCCAATATCAGCCCAGCCATTGCCATTAACGTGACTGTTCCAAATCAAGCGCATGCGAGCTGCGTCTTGAGCTTGGGTGGCGTTTGTTGCAGGTGCGCCGCTCACTGCCGTGTGGTGAATTGTAATGCGGCGGGGGGCCAGGTTTGGCAAACTAGATGGGGTGGGTGTACTGGTCCAAGTAGAACGTGCCAGAATTTGGAATGAGGCTGGTGGCGCGGGCAGTACTTCAATAATTGTTTGTGCCCGATCTTGTTCGGAGCCAATAATCTCAAGCAACCGATTGCCCGCCTGCCGAAACAAAGTATTGGCTTCCCAACTTCCCCCCTGCACCCGCGGGCGAGCCAACTCCTGACTTTGATCGGCGCGTAAAATCAGCTGATCGCCGTCTGCATAATTTTCTGCATTGCCTCTTAAGGTCACGACCGTCTCGACCCGGACTTGTGTTGGTGGATTCACAAAACTAACGCGCGGTGGCCGGGGTTGCAGGGCCACGACATCAATTTCGGCTTCAGCGCGTTGCTGCCCATCCAGAGTGCGGATCTCAATCAGCCGCTTCCCAGGCGTGTTAAAGCCAACAGTAGCCCGCCATCGGTTACTTTGAACCGTGGGCCGAGATAGCTCAAACTGACGATCGCTGCGCAGTTGCAGCACGGTGCCGTCTGGATAGTTGTCTGCGTCCCCTTCGATCGTCGTTGCTTGAAAGACTGGCAGCCGCGCCGGAATTTGGGTAATCCGCAAACGCTGGGCTTCAGGTAATGATGTGACGACTGGGATCACAATTTCGGTGCTGTCGGCTGCAACCTCAATACGGAGGCGACGATTACCAGCCGCTGTAAACAGAAAGTCGACTTGCCAGGTGCCATTTGGGCGAATTTCCGGCCCCTCTGTGCGGAAGCGCCCATCCACCACCAATGTCAACTTGCGGCCTGCATAGGTGGTAGAAGCCACGCCCAGAATTGAAAATCGCTGATTCACCAAAACTGGACTGGTGGGCGCTTGTGTGATTTGAAGCATGGCTAAATCTCCTGACAACCTAAATGCATCCTGCTGTGTTATACACCGAGTCTGTGTTAGACAGCCAGTTTTTCAGATTTCACCCTGAGCGGCTGTGCCCAACCTGTAATCAATCGTCTGGCGATCGATACAATAAGAACAAAGCTCGCACGGAGAGAAAGGAATGGCAGATCAACTGTTGCTGGTGGATGATGAGCCAGGGTTACGGGAAGCCGTGCAGGCATACCTGGAAGACAGTGGTTTTGAAGTCGATGTTGCGAGTAACGCTAAAGAAGGGTTAGATCTGGCGCGGCAAAAACTCCCCGATCTTGTCATTACCGATATCATGATGCCTCAGGTAGATGGCTATCAGTTTTTGCAGCAACTTCGAGATGAGCCACAATTCAAGTCTTTGCCGGTGATTTTTCTCACGGCCCGTGGCATGACTGCCGATCGTATCCAGGGGTATAACGCTGGCTGTGATGCTTATTTATCCAAACCGTTTGACCCAGATGAACTCGTGGCGATCGTTACTAACCTGTTGAGCAAGCAAACTGCTAACCGGGCCGGGGGCGAAGATGAAGTTCACAACATTGCTGATTTAGCCCGCCAGATTGCTGATATCAAAGCTATGCTGACCCAACGGGGCACGATCGCGCAAAACCCCAGCCCCATCAAGCTCGATCTGACTCCTCGCGAAGAAAGTGTGCTGGAACTGGTAGTCGATGGGCTGATGAACAAAGAAATTGCTCGCCGTCTGGAGACGAGTGTGCGCAACGTCGAAAAATACGTCAGCCGCTTATTTGTGAAGACCGGCACGAACAGTCGGACTGAGTTAGTTCGGTTTGCTCTGGAGAACGGGTTAACAAGAGGTAGCTGAGGCGATTGCAGAAAACGGTTGCCCAAAAAACAATAGATCGCTTCGGGCAAAACGCTGAAGACCAGGAGGACGTTACAAAGTCAATGTTCGCTAGGCGTTCTAACTCGCTACCGCCACCTTACTCATCGCTACAGCCGTAACACGATGTGTAACTTAATCGGCAAAGGCTCTGTACGAGATGAGCAGAAGTTGCACACCGCATGCTGGATTTACTGGAGCGTGCCGTTAGCGCAAGCCTAAAACATCGTGAGTTAGGATTTTCATAGCTTGAACTATAGTCTCTGCCAGGTTTCACATGGCAGAGGCGCGTCAGAACACCTACCCAGAATCGGCGTTTCAGCTATTTGATACGTCCTAAGTGTTCTGACCATAGCTATAAAACCAACTCCTTTGACGACTCATTCGTTGTGATTGGGTTTAGCTAGCAATGTAATTGACGATCGTCTCACTGGGAAAGCGCACTTTAGCTAGGGTTGCGTGGTTGTCGTCTTCAGCGCGGTATCCGGCTGAGCAGAGGACAACCGCTGAGTAGCCCTGAGCGTCTAAGCCCAAAATCTCGTTGTATTTGGGTGGAATGAAGCCCTCCATTGGACAGGTGTCAATTCCTAATAATGCCGCACTGGTCATGAACTGCCCCAAGGCAATGTAAACCTGCCGGGTAGCCCATTCCACTGGTGGCATGGGTGGATTTGCCAGGAACCCTTTGATCATATTTGAGAATCCATTCAAAGACTCGATCGGCACCTGGCGCACTTCCGCAATTCGTTCAATGTAGCGATCGACATCTTCAATCGTTAACTCTTTCTTGACAGCAAAGACCACCAAATAGGGTGCTTCCGCCACCTGAGGTTGGCCCCAGGAGTGTTCCACCAGTTGTTGCCGCAGGGTGAAGTCTGTGATAACAAAGAATTTCCAAGGTTGCAGGCCAAACGAGGACGGAGCTAGCACCAAAGACTGTTCGAGAGTTTGCCAAAGATCATTGGGGATCTGTTTAGTCGAGTCAAACTTTTTCGTGGCATATCGCCAGTGCAATTGGTGGAGTAATTGCTCGGAAGAAACGATCGCATCAGTCATAAAAATAAGTCCCACTCGAAACTGTTTGCATCGAAACTATTCGTATCATGGGGGGACTTGTTGCGCTTGAGCCTCCCCCAATCGGGTATTTGTCGCTAGAAATTGCCGTGAGACTGATTGGCTGTTGTGAGCCGTTGAGTCACTTCCGCCACCGGCAATGCGCCTAATTCACCTGCCGCCCGCGTCCGAATACTCAGCGCGTTGGCTTCCACCTCTTTGGCTCCCACCACGGCCATGACCGGGATTTTTTCTTTTTCGGCATTGCGAATTAGTTTGCCAAGCCGTTCGCCACTCGTATCGGCTTCTGCCCGAATCCCCAACGCTCTCATCTGCGCTGCGATCTGCTGCGTAAACTCGACTTGTTCTGCTCCGACGGGTAAGAGGCGAATTTGGGTGGGGGCCAGCCATACTGGAAAATCGCCCGCGTATTCTTCAATCAAAATCCCAATCAGACGTTCCAGCGAACCGAAGGGGGCGCGGTGGATCATCACGGGACGCTGGCGATCGCCGTTGTCGGTCACGTACTCCAGTTCAAACCGCTCCGGTAGGTTGTAATCTACCTGCACTGTACCCAGTTGCCATTCGCGATCGAGGGCATCGTTGAACATGAAATCTAGCTTGGGACCGTAGAAGGCCGCTTCCCCAATGCCTTCAAAATGGGGCATTCCAATCTTTTCTACCGCTCGCCGAATTGCATTTTGGGCTTTTTCCCAAGCTTCATCTGAGCCAATGTACTTATCAGAGTTGGGATCGCGGAAGCTTAAACGGGCGCGAAAGGCATTTCCGAGTTGTAGTGCTTGAAATACCGATTGGATCAAATCGACCACATTTAGAAACTCAGCATCGAGTTGTTCTGGAGTTACAAACAGATGGGCGTCATCTTGAGTAAAGCCTCTGACGCGAGTTAACCCACCCAACTCCCCAGATTGCTCGTAGCGGTAGACAGTGCCGAATTCGGCCAGTCGCAGGGGCAATTCCCGATACGAGCGCAATTCACTCTTATAAATCTGGATATGGAAGGGGCAATTCATCGCCTTCAGCACAAAACCCTGTTCCTGCGATCGCGCTTCGTCATCTTCCGCCATCATTGGGAACAAGTCTTCCCGGTATTTTTGCCAGTGGCCCGATGTTTTGAACAAGTCTACGCGGGCAATGTGAGGGGTGACAACGGGTTGATAGCCCCGCTTAAGCTGCTCTTGCTTTAAGAAGTCTTCCAGGGTTGATCGCAGCACCGTTCCTTTGGGCGTCCACAGGGGCAACCCGGGGCCAACCGCATCGGCAAAGATGAACAGACCCAATTCTTTCCCTAATTTGCGGTGGTCGCGGCGCAGGGCTTCTTCTTTCCGGCGTTTATATTCTGCTAGCTGCGCTGGCGTTTCCCAGGCAGTGCCATAAATCCGTTGCAGTTGAGCTTTGGTTTCATCCCCCCGCCAATAAGCTCCTGCCACACTCAAAAGATCGATCGCCTCGGGATTCAGTTCTGCGGTATTGTCTACGTGCGGTCCAGCACATAAATCCCACCAGTCTTCCCCAAGATGGTAGATGGTGATGGGTTCTTCCAGGCCCTCCAAAATTTCTAGCTTATAGGGTTCATTCACCGCTTTAATGCGCTGCTCCGCTTCGGCGCGGCTCACCTCTTCCCGCACAACTGGCAGCTTCTTACGAATGATCTTGGCCATTTCCTTCTTGATGGCTTTGAGATCTTTCTCGGCAAAAGGTTCTGGACTGTCAAAGTCGTAGTAAAATCCGTCCTCGATCCAGGGGCCGATCGTCACTTGCGCTTTTGGGAATAGCTTTTGAACCGCCATCGCCATCACATGGGACGTGGTATGCCGAATCTTTTTCAATGCTTCAGATTCGCTGGTGCGGGGTAGTTGAATCTTTTCGGGCGGCTGGTCTGCTAATTGCTGAGCAGTAGACGGAGCCTTTGATTGCTGATTCTCGGGGGGTTGGTTCACTTCGGCAACAGACATGGTTAAACTCCAAATGATTTCAAGCTTTTGGTTCAACAGGCGATTGCGATCGGGGGCAAAATCGTGCACCCCTACCTAGTTCGCGCCGTTCCATTAACAACGACACGATCAGTAAGCTGAATTCGGAGCTGCCAGAAAACCATGTACTCCAAGTAATTGCTTGAACAACTACTCAGTTTAACGTATGACCGGGAAGGCAAACTAAGTTCCCGCTTGCGGTAGCCCCCCGACTGGAGGGCTTGATGGAACATAGAAGCATCAAAAATCTTGGAGTTGCATAACGAAATATTAAGAAGCTTAAAAAACGCTAATATGAGATATGGGTAGAGGTTAGATTGATTCCTAAATTTATGGCTTTTTCCGATTCCACTGATCCTGAGTTGCTGAAGTCAATACTCGAGCCGCTACTGGAGGACTTTCAGTATTGGTTTGAGCGATCATTGACGTTTTTGAAAACCAATGACATCCCGTTTTTGGGGCTTGAACGGCAGGCTGATTTAATTGATCGAGTCACGCAAGCCAAACAAGAAGTCGCAGCGGCCCAAGCATTATTTAAGGCTACGGGTGGGCAAGTTGGCGTCGAAGTGGCTGCTTTGGCACCCTGGCATCACCTAGTCTCGGAATGCTGGCAAGTGGCAAATCGTTTCCGGCAGGAGAATCCGGCTCGCCCTATCGAAAACTAGAATCGAACATAACGTTTTACAATACGGTTTACTGCAATCTTTAGTCTGTGTCCTTACTAGAAGAACCTTTAAACTGAGTCCATTCAAACTGAGGAAAGCGCTATGGTACTCCATCTCCTTTACATAACTGCTTTTACAATTCTTGCGGTCTTGGCGATTTCCAATCTCATTCGCAATCTGATCTCGTTGGGTCTCGACTCTCAACGACCTTACGGTAACCGCAATGCCTCGTCTCGCTTTTCCTCAGGTCAGAAACCGCCACATCCAGAGTTTTTGGATGAATCAGGTCGGTTAATCAATGAGCCGTTGCTGGTGATGCGATCGATGACCGTTGAAGATGCGCGTGAACAATTAGATGCGTTGTATGAGTCCTCTCCAGGGACTAGCAACCTGAACATCGACTTGCGCGAAGAGCCATAATTCAGCTGAAAGTAGGTCGCTGACGATGACTCATCCTGTCGAGTCGGATGCTGCTCACCAAACTCCATCTTCGGTCGAAGCAGAGGCCGAACAAGATGCGGGTGATTTGGCTGTGTCAAATCCTCCAGCCTCTATTTGGGCGAAGGCGGCTGGGGTAGTTGGGGTGGTGGGCGATCACTTCAAGCAACTGTTGCCCCTGGAGCAAGTTTCGCAAGCATTGGGGCAATGGTTTCGCGTTAATGACGAGCAAATTGCGGAAATCTTAGAAGCAGTCCGCGCCGAGCTACCCACGACCGAAGCGTTAATGTTGGGAAAACCGCAGGCGGGGAAAAGCTCGATCGTGCGGGGTTTGACAGGCGTATCGGCTGAAATTGTCGGTCAGGGCTTCCGTCCCCACACTCAGAACACACAGCGGTATGCCTACCCGACTGAAAATCTCCCCTTGCTGATCTTCACAGATACGGTTGGGTTAGGCGATGTCACCCATCAGACGGAAACGATTATTCAAGAGCTAACACAGGAGCTGAAAACGGGCGATCGACGGGCACGCATCTTGATTTTGACTATCAAGATCACTGACTTTGCCACCGATACCTTGCGTCAGATTGCACAACAACTCCGCCGGGAATTCCCTGAAATCCCGTGTTTGTTGGCAGTGACGTGTTTGCACGAGCTTTACCCAATTGAGCAAGTTGAGCATCCGCCCTACCCGCCCACAACGATTGAGTCAATTCACCGTGCCTTTGAATCATTGCAGGAAACCTTCAAACCAATCTGCGATCGGGCCGTGCTGATCGACTTCACCCTGAAGGAAGACGGTTTTACCCCAGTCTTTTATGGCCTGGAAGCCTTTAGTGCGGCTCTGACCGACTTGCTCCCAGAGGCCGAAGCCCGTGCCATTTACCAACTGCTGGAGGGGAACGCAGGCAAGCGGATTGGGGATTTGTATCGAGATGTGGGACGGCGCTACATTTTGCCGTTTTCGATCATGGCTGGAACCCTGGCCGCGGTGCCGTTGCCGTTTGCCACAATGCCAGTTCTCACAGCGCTACAAGTGGCAATGGTAGTGGCGATCGGCCAACTCTACGGGCAAACATTATCGCCTTCACAAGCGGGGGGATTGGTGAGTGCGATCGCGGGAGGGTTTGCTGCACAGGCGATCGGGCGTGAACTGATCAAATTTATTCCGGGGTTTGGCAGCGTCATTGCGGCCTCCTGGGCTGGTGCTTACACCTGGGCTTTGGGAGAAGCGGCCTGTGTCTACTTTGGGGATGTCATGGGCGGTAAGAAGCCAGACACTCAAAAAATTCAAGCCACCATGCAGGATGCATTCAAGCGAGCCAAAGCTCAATTCAAAAAACCATTTGAGTAGTCAAATTTGTTGCATTTCACAACAGAGTATGGAGCCGTTGACCGGTTGCTAAAGTCGGCAAGCCAGTTACAAAAAGAAGTCGAAAGGCGCGTAGAATATAACATGTGCTGTTACCGAATCGTTAGGAGAACTGATGCCCCTTGCCGTTGGAGTGATTCAGACGGATGGTTTTCCGCCTGTTTTAGCCGCTGCTGATGCCATGGTTAAATCGGGACGGGTCACCCTGGTGTATTTCGGCTTGGCAGAACGGGCTGAATTTTTGGTTGCGGTGCGGGGGCCGACTGCGGAGGTGCGGCGGGCTGTGGAAGCAGGGCGAGCCGCTGCAAATGCAACACCACCCGGCAAGAAGCTCGTTTCGCATTATATTGTTCCAAATCCGCCTGAGAATGTGGAATCCGTGATGCCGATCGAGTTCACTAGCCGGGTTGAGCAGTTTCGGGTGTAGCAGCGGGGATGCTTTAATCAATTTTTGACAAACTTGATGATTAATTTTGCAGGTGATATAGATTATTTGCGATTGTTGTTCATTGGATTGGGAGACTCGTAATGCCGCAAGCGGTTGGATCGATTGAAACAAAGGGCTTTCCTGCTGTGTTGGCTGCTGCTGACGCGATGGTGAAAGCAGGTCGAATTACGCTAGTAGGCTATATTCGCGCAGGGAGTGCCCGCTTTACCGTCAACATTCGAGGGGATGTCTCGGAAGTGAAGCGGGCTGTAGAAGCAGGGGTGGATGCGGCTAGCAAAGTCGAAGGTGGAACCGTGGAAACCTGGGTGATTATTCCCAATCCCCACGAAAATGTCGAAGTGGTGTTGCCGATCGGCTTTAGCGACGAGGTAGAACGCTTCCGGGCTGCCGTTGAGGGGCGGCCTTTGTTAGGTGCGCCTAGTGGGTTACCGGGACAATAACGCTTAGCCACTCCATAGGTGAAGTCTACTTTGCAAGATTTTTCCACACCCTCCAGTGGCTCAATTCAGGCCATATTGGATGGCTGCTTTTTTGAAGCAAGAGCCAAAGCGACGACTGGGCGCGTGCCAGCCTACATTCCCCGGTTAGCCGCTGTAAACCAGCGATGGCTGGCTGTGCAGGTGCTACTGCTGGATGGGCAACAGGGCGCGATCGGCGATGTGAAGCAACCCTTTGCCTTGATGAGTGTGATCAAGCCATTTGTGCTGCTGTTTTTGTTGGAAGCGATCGGACAGGCAGCCGTGTTTACCAAGGTCGGCATCTTGCCGTCGCAACAGCCCTTTCACTCATTGGCCCAATTGTCGGCAGATGAGGGCTTCCCGCGCAATCCAATGATTAACAGTGGGGCGATCGCGTTGGCCGATTGTTTGCCTGGGGTCGATGGTAGTAGTCGTTGCCAAACCCTGTGTGACTGGCTGAATCGATTGTCTGGGGCCAATTTGTATCTGGATGAGGCGATGTTGGCCTCTGTACGCTCCGTTGGAAATGAAACCAATCGGGCGATCGCCACAATGGTGGCCGAAGCGGGCTACCTCGATTCTGTTGAACTGGCTCTGGACACCTACAACCACATTTGTTGTTTGGCGGGGACAATCAATGACCTGGCGGCGATCGGCCTGTTACTGGCTAACCCGCATCGGCAAATTGCCGCGACTCATCAGCAAATTGTCAATGCGTTGATGCTGACCTGTGGGTTATATGAAGCGTCGGGAGAATTTGCGGTCAAGGTTGGTGTGCCGGCTAAATCGGGTGTCAGTGGTGCCCTACTGGCGGTAATTCCCCGGCGGGGAGTGGTCGCGTGTTACAGTCCGGCGTTGGACGAATCGGGCAACTCGATCGCCAGTCTCTGCCTCCTCGAAAAACTGACGCGATCGCTCAATCTCAACATTTTTGGCTAAGGATTATGGATTAAATAATCTGCCCGCTGCCCGCTTTGTTACATCCCGAAACACGATACCGCTTCCCAACAAAACCATTCATACTAAGGAGAAGCGCGTTATCAACCTGATTCGAAGAGTGTGAATGTTAGATTTCAATCCCCTGATCACATTTTCTCACCAGCACTGTGTTGCTATTTGTGCAGTGTTAGTGCCCTTCAATTTGCTGCTTACGCTCTTGACACTCGTCTTGGTTGGGTTTGAGCGTCCGAAGTTGCGAGTTAAGCAATCAACGGCAGTGGCGATCGCAGGTGCAGTTTTGATGGTGCTGCACGTCTTGACCTGGTTGGTCGTGGGGATTGTTCAGATTCAAACCTTCATTTTGTTGTCTTTAGGGCTTGTTTGCCTGTGGATCAATCTCTGGGCACTGGGCTATCCTGGCAGTCTGCAAACAACCATCAGGGTTTGCATTGAGCTGGCTCAACAATTTGTTCGATCTATGGTTCAACGAGTTGAAGCATCATGAGCGACTCCGCACCGGGGGGATCATCAGACCGTTACCCAACGCCGCAGACATCGGAAACGAGTGCAAATTCCCAATCCCTGGACAATCAGTGGGAAGAAGTGGAGCAGGAATTGGCGCGCCCCTTGCAACCCGTAGACCGATCGCCAGAAGCAACTGTTTCGAAGTCAGATTATGCTTCCTCGACTGTGCGATCGTTTGATGGTTCCAGTCCATTGGTGATGGTGGAAACAGCCTTTCTTGCCAGTGCGGCCAGTTTGATCTGGTTGGTCAACTTTTACTTTCCGATTGGCCCTTTCCTTCGCATTTTTTTCCCAATTCCCATTGCGTTGATTTATCTGCGTTGGGGGGCACGGGCGGCCTGGATGGGGGCTTTAGTGTCTGGTTTGCTCTTGAGTGTGTTGATGGGCCCACCCCGCAGTTTGCTTTACGTTATGCCGTTTGGGGTGATGGGCGTGCTGCTGGGAATGCTCTGGCGGCGGCGGGCGAGTTGGGCGGTGGCGATCGCGTTAGGCAGCATTTTAGCGACTTTTGGTTTTTTCTTCCGAGTTTGGTTGGTGTCGTTGTTGTTGGGGGATGATTTATGGCTCTACTCCACCAATCAGGTGACGAATTTAATTGACTGGATTTGTTTGCGCTTGGGGATCTTGTTCCAACCGAGTCTGACCTTTATCCAGGGCATGGTGATTGTGCTGGTCGCCATTAACAGCGTGATTTACCTGTTTGTGGTGCATCTGGTGGCGTGGTTTTTGTTCGATCGCCTCCGTAACCCCATTCCGCGTCCGCCTAAATGGGTGCAGGTATTGATGGAATACGAAGAATAGAATGACTCCAGGAGGCACTTCAAGCGGTTGATTCAGATCTATACGCAGCACCAACAAGCGCAGGCATGGTTGGCGCGTCACCAGGGAACGCAACCCTTTTTTGCCTGCATTTTGGGATTTACGGAAACTGGTTTGCTGCCGGGGATTTCGGCGGCGGGAGCGACCCCAGAGAGCCGTCGCTTTACTGCGCTCGCCGATGCTGAATTTTTGATGAATGGAGTGCAGCCACACGCCGCTTATCCGCTGCCACCCTTGCAGGCTGGAGCCTCGCCCGTATTCATCTCCCGTGCCGTCATCGAAGCCCTCAACATTCCTGTAGCAGTCTTCAATGCGGGGTTGCCCGTGCGGCCTGCGGTAGCGGCGATCGACTTGGGAGGCGAATCGGCCCGTTGTCTCGGCACTGGCCAAGCAATGTCAATTGCCACGGTCAGACATCTGTTTCAGCAGGGTTTAACCTGGGGCGCGAAACTGGCTGCTGAAACGACTGGGTTTGTGATTTTGGCGGAATGTGTGGTGGGTGGAACAACGACTGCTCTTGCCGTTCTCACGGCTCTGGGCGTAGCGGCCAGTGGCAAAGTCAACAGCAGCCACCCCACCTGTAACCATGTGCAAAAGTGGCAACTGGTGCAGGCTGGATTACAGCAATGGCGCTCTCAAATGAATCCGACATCTAACCATCCGCTGGCGATCGTGGCAGCAGTGGGCGATCCGATGCAGGTGGTGGTGGCCGGGATGGCGATCGCAGCCAGTCGGCAACGTGGGGTGCTGCTGGCGGGAGGAACACAAATGTTGGCCGTTTATGCGTTAGCCAGCGCTTTGGTCAACGCTGAGCACCTCGACTGGCAGCCCGAAAATATCGTTGTGGGCACAACCCGCTGGGTGGCGGAAGACTCCACTGGCGATACCGTGGGTTTGGCCAATCTCGTGGCGGGAGTTCCCCTCCTGGCAACCCGCCTGAGTTTTGCGGCGGCGCAATTTCCCCAACTGCGAGCTTACGAGCAGGGATTTGTGAAAGAAGGCGTCGGCGCGGGTGGATGCGCGATCGCTGCCCATTTATTTCAAAGTTGGGAGCAAGGGCAGTTGCTGAGGGCGATCGAAGCACTGCTAACGCGCTACAGCACCAGGTCTAGCCCTACGAATAGTCAGCCATAGGCTGTTCCTGCTGCCCTCTGTTCCTTCCTACACCAACGCCTGAGACGGTTGCCATTGCCGTAACCCTTCTAGCACTTGAGCCGTGGTGGCTGTCCAGCCAACGATGCCGCCCTGGGCCCGAACCATCTCCAACGTGGATTGTTTGAATTCAGGAAAGTAACTTTCGGTGCAATCCTCTACCATGAGGCATTCATAGCCCCGATCGTTGGCTTCCCGCATCGTTGTTTGGACGCAGACCTCAGTTGTGACCCCAGTGATGAACAGGTGCGTGATGCCCTGCTCCTTCAAAATAGATTCCAGATTGGTCGCATAAAATGCGCCCTTTCCCGGTTTATGGATGATGAATTCACCGGGTAACGGGGCCAGTTCGGGAATGATGCCATTGCCCGGTTCGCCCTTCACCAGGATACGCCCCATTGGGCCAGCGTCCCCGATCGTCAGGTCGCCTTTACCGCGCTTAATTTTGGCTGGCGGACAATCGGACAAATCTGGCAGGTGACATTCCAGAGTGTGGATGATGGGCAGACCCAGTTCCCGGAACCCGGTCATGAGTTGTTTCAGGGTGGGGACGATCGCCTGCAACCGAGCGACATCATTGCCTAAGGCATCCCCAAAGCCACCGGGTTCCAGAAAGTCACGCTGCATATCAATCACCACCAGAGCGACGTTGCCATCATCTGGTAATTCATACTCATAAGGGAGTGCTGAAATAGAGACCATACCCAACTCCTATTTGCTTGCATTAATGTCCTGCCATCGCGTGGCCGATCGCTGCAAAATCAGCCGTCTCGATTGGGCTTTCGTAAGCAAACGTTCCAGCACTGATGACAACCAGGCGATCGGAGAGTTTCAACAGTTCATCCAAATCTTCACTCACCAGCAGCACGGCCACGCCGCGATTGCGAGCATTCAAGATTTGGCCGTGGATATAATCCACCATGGCAAAATCCAGCCCAAAACAGGGATTAGCGGCAATCAGCAAATTAATGTGATCCTCCGAAAGCTCGCGCGCCAATACGGTTCGCTGAACATTTCCCCCCGATAGATTGCCCACTGGAGTTTCGGGAGAGGGGGTTTTAATTTTGAAGGTGCCAATCAGGTTCAACGCGGTATCTCGAATTGCTTTGAACACCAGCAAGGGGCCTTTGGCCTGAGGGGGGCGATCGAAGGTGCGCAAGGCCAAATTATCCGCCACACTCATATGGGCGACACAGGCATTCTTCAGCGGCTCCTCCGGCAACACAAACACCTTATGTTGATTAATTTCCTTGCGGGTCGCCATGTAAGGTTGCCCGTTGATGATTACCTCGCCACTTGTTGCAGAACGTTGGCCAGCCAAGACTTCAACTAATTCTCGCTGTCCGTTGCCAGAGATGCCCGCAATGCCAACAATTTCGCCTTTGTTGACCGTGAGATTAACGCCGTGGATCGCTTCTACCCCGTTGTCTTTATTGGCGTGCAGCTCCTTCAACTCTAAAACTGGCACAATTTCAGCATGGGGCGTTTTTTCCACCTTTTGTGGTTCGCGTTTTTCGCCCATCATCATTTCTGCCATTTGGGCCACCGACAAATCTTTAACGATTCCCGTGCCCGCAAACTTACCTTTGCGCAAAACCGTAATTTCGTCACAAAAGGCCGTCACCTCGCGGAATTTGTGGCTAATGATCAGCACGCTCAGTTTGCCATCGGTGACTTGCTCCCGAACCAAGCCCAACACTTCGTCAGCTTCACCGGGCGTGAGCACAGAGGTCGGCTCATCCAGAATTAAAATTCGGCTCTTTAAGTAAAGCTGCTTCAAGATTTCCAGCTTTTGTTTTTCCCCGGCAGCAAGTTGCCCGACCAAACTATTAACTGGAACCTTGAAGGGAGCTGCATCCATGAAAGCATTCAACTCATCCAGTTCTTGCTTCCAGTTGATGACGGTGGGGCTATCAAACCGAGACAGCACCAGGTTTTCGGCAACTGACATGGCGGGCACGGAGGTGAAATGTTGGTACACCATGCCAATGCCATACTGGTGAGCATCACGGGGACTGTCGATCGCCCGAGCGTGCTGATTAATCAACACATCCCCATGAGTTGGCTTGTAAAAGCCCATAATGCACTTCACCAGGGTGCTTTTCCCAGCCCCATTTTCTCCTAACAGAGCATGAAACGTTGCCGGTTTTAGATGTAATGAGACATTATCCAGGGCGATCAAGCTGCCAAAGTGTTTGGACATATTGATCACTTCTAAATCGGGAGGTGCTGCCGAGGTGTGAATGTCTGGAAGAACATTGGATTGAGGATGGTTGGCAACGTCCGTCATAGGGCCTCCTAAAAAGAAAATGGGGTAAGCCGAGTGGGTGGGTCAAAGAACTGGTGAATACAAACAGAACAAAATCGCTCACTGAAAGCCCGATCGCGCAGACTAGCCGCTGATAGTGCCCAAGGCTCCGGGTGCCCCAGATAAGGTTTTCTTGGGGGAGCAGGTAATAATCATGATCAGCAAGGTCAGGATGTAAGGGGCCGCGTTGAACAGATAGACCCCCTGGTCAAAGCCAACCGATTGTAACGCGGGGCCGATCGATTGAGCGCCGCCAAAGAATAAGGATGCCCACAAACATTGAACCGGATTCCACCGAGCAAAAATTACCAGTGCCACCGCCATTAACCCTTGCCCACTGGAAATCCGCTCAGTCCAGCTCCCGGGATAGACCAGAGATAGATAGGCTCCGCCAATCCCAGCCAAAAAACTCCCGGCAATAATGCACAACATCCTGACTTTTTTAATCGATACACCCATGGCCAAAGCCGCATCGGGACTATCTCCCACAGCCCGGACAAACAAACCGGGACGGGTCGATCTGAAAAACCAGCTCATCAACGGGGCCAAAACCACCCCCAGAATGAACAGGGGGCTGATTTTTAAGGCAGATTGAATCGCGGGTGAGCTACTGATCCAGGTGCCGAGTTCGATCGACGGCAGACCCGCCGCTTGCGGTTGAATAAACGGTTTACCCAGGAAAAAGGCGAGACCGCTGCCAAAAATGATCATGGCAATTCCAACAGCAATGTCATTCACTTTGGGTTGTTGCGATAACCAGGCATGGATAAAACCCAACGCCATTCCCGCCACCCCCGCCACAAAAACGCCCAACCAGGGAGAGGCGGCAGGCGACATGCCCCATTTTTCGACACCCAGATAGGAAATTGCGTAGGCACTCATCGCCCCCATGAGCAAGGTGCCTTCCAGGCCCAAATTGATCTTGCCGCTCTTCTCGGTCAAGCACTCGCCTAAACTCACAAACAGGAAAGGGGCGCTCCCCCGCAGAGTCCCGGCCAGAATGCCTAAAGGCACACCCCACCAACCTAATGTTTCTGCTGCCATAGTTCAAATTCAACTCTTAAGTGAGACTGCAATTACGTAAGACTGCAATAGGCGGGAGAGCAGAATGGCTCCTTTCCCAGCCAGAGGTAGACCTAAACAGGCAATGCTGTTGACGGAGACGGTGGCGGTGGCGCGGCAGGAGTAGGTTCCTTGAAGATTTTGAAGCGACCGTAGAGCGAGTCGCTGTAAAGGATGACCAGGAAGACTAACCCTTGAAAGACTAGAACTGTGGCATCTGGCATGTCGAGATTCCGTTGCAAGGCTCCACCGCTGGAAATAATGCCACCTAACAGGATGGCCACGAGGATGCAAGCGATCGGGTTATAGCGGGCCACAAACGCCACCAGAATTCCGGTATAGCCATACCCAGCGATCAAAGATTCATTGACGCGGCCATGGACGGCAGCCACTTCCGCCATGCCAGCCAACCCAGCACACGATCCGGCCAGAAAACAAATAATGATAGTGAGTTTGCCAACAGGCAGACCGGCAATGCGAGCTGCTTTCACATTCCCCCCAGCGGTACGGGCGGCAAACCCAAAGGTGGTTTTCTGGATCAAGACATAAGCCAGGATGCAAACAATGATCCCGTAGAGTAGCCCGTAATGAATCCGAGTCCCTGGCAGACTGGTCAATCGATTTACCGCAGGCAAGGCAAAACTGGAAGCTTTGATGGTTTCGCTGGGATCTTGAATTGCGCCGCCCACCAGTTGGTTCATGATGGCGATCGCAATGTAGTTCATCAACAAACTACTGATCGTCTCATTCACGGCCCGATAGTGCCGTAACGCTCCGGCGATCGCGATCCAGATACCGCCCGCAACAATCGCCCCCATCGCCATGCCAAACAGCACGAAGAAGGACGGGATTCCACTCACTTGCTGAAGTTGCTCTGGGCCAGGAGTGACGCTGCCAAACGACAGTAGTAAACCAGCCATTACAGCGCCCAAGCCACCCATCACGAGCGCCCCTTCATTGCCGATAATCATTAACCCTAAGCGGGCGGGCAGGGCCGTACACAACGCCGTCAGCATCAGAGGGGCGGCCCGCAGCAAGGTGCCCTGAAAAGCCCCCCAGCTACTAAATGCAGACCGAAAAATTAAGCTGTAAACCGCAAAGGGATTTTTGCCGTTAAGCGCACAAAATAAGCCAAACAGCACCAGCGCGAACAACAACGCCCCCAATGGGATCGCGATCGCCTCGGCGGTTTTGCGCCAATTTGTAGAACTTGTTGTCATTAGCTTGCACTTCCAATTACACCATTGGCTAACCAATCCACCTTATCCAGCGCTGGGTCATTGACCGCATAAGCAGTTCCTTTCGGAATGCGCACCTTGCCAGTGTTGTCTTTAATCTCGCCGGTATAAACGACTAGCGAACCGTCAACAATTTTGGCCTGGGTTTGTTCGGCATCAGTCTTGACCTCACCCGTGACAGCCGCCCCGAAAGGAGCCATCTGGATGTAATCTTCCTTCAAACTGCCTTGAAGAATGCGGGGGATGCCGCCATCAGCAACTTTCTTACCCGCCTTAATGCTCTCCACGTATTCCTTGTAGATTTGCCCCCAGTGGAAGGTGGTGCCGGTGAGATATCCTTTGGGTGCCAAAGAAGCCTGATTCGTGTGGTATCCCGATGAGAAGATGCCTCTCTTTTCGGCGGTTTCGATCACGACTTTGGGACTATCTACGTGAACCCCAATCACATCAACACCTTGGTCTGCCAGGGAGTTGGTTGCCTCGGCCTCCTTCACCGGAACGTTCCAATCGCCAGTGAAGATAACCTGCATTTTCATGTCTGGTTTGACGCTCCGTGCCCCCATGATGAAGCCGTTGATATTTCTCAAAACTGGGTTGACAGGCTTCGCAGCAACAAAGCCTAACTTGCCACTCTTACTGGTCTGGGCGGCAATGCGACCCGCAATAAACTGGCCTTCATCCGTATCAGCGTAATAGTTGCCAACATTGGTCGGCATCCCTTCTTCCCACAAAGTGGAGCAGTGGAAGAACTGCACATCTGGGAATTGCTTGGCCATTTCCAGCACATGCGGGTTGAAGTAGCCAAAGGACGTGGGAAAGATGATTTTTGCGCCATCTTGTTCGATCATGCTGCGCATGACCTCTTGCACTTCTTTCGTTTCGGGTACACTTGCTTGCTCAACGAGTTTTACCCCAGGCAATTTAGCGATTTCGGCGGCACCTTCGGCATGAGCTTGGTTCCAGCCAAAGTCATCTTTTGCCCCAACGTAGATAAACCCGATCGTCAGTGTTTCGCCATCGGCACCCCCCTGGGTATCCGCCCCAGTATCAGTTCCGCCATCGGCACAGCCAGAAAGTTTGGTTGTGGCAGCAAAGGCAGCAGTGGCTAAAATCCCGCGAATGATCTGCCGTCTGGGAATATAAATGCGTCGATCAGTACTCACTTGAAAATCTCCTAAACACAAACAACGAAACTTTGTAGAGGAATTATGCCGCGAAGAGAAGGCATAGAACAGGTCATCTCACCAGGAAGTTAGGATTTGAGAAGTCACGGATGTTTGACAGGTTATGAGAAATATCGCCGACTAAATGTATTGGATCGAACATTACTGCGGTAACAAAAAATTACACTCGATGAATGTTTGCGTTCTTATGTTTTGAGGCTATCTTGGTCTGGGCAGAAATGTAAAAAGACGTTTCACTTCGTCGTCATTAAGGCTCCAATTGACGCGAAAATTGTGCCCAATTGTGCTTTTAATTCACATTACTTAACGCTATTTTGAAGAAGCTGACTATTCTGGGTGTTTCGGCGGCGTCTCAAGCGCTCTGTATGGTTATTGGTTGATATGGTTACTGATTATTGTGTTTCAGCATGAAGCGAAATTTGCTTACTGCGATCGCCTTGTTTGCCCTGTGTATGACTACGTTAACAGTGGCAGTTCACTCTGGGCGGGCGCAACGAAACGAGTTTGAATCGCCGCGCTTGCCGCGCGTGAGTGTGGTCAAGCCACTGGTGTTACCCAAGCCACCCCCGCCCCCACCCCAGCGTGCTGTGCCTATAGTTCAGGTGCCGTCTGTGCAGCCTGTTCCGGCGGTGCAACCACTACCAGCAGTGCAACCCTTGCCAACTGATTGCGCCATTCGGCCTGAGATGAGACCCGCGAATGCTCGGACGTCGAGTCGGTCTGGGATGGCGTTGGCCCATAATCAGGTTACATTAGAGCGATTTCGTCGATCGCAACCGCTGACGGCAGGACTGGCAGTAAAGCAACGTCAAGCCCCAGCTTATACACCCCGGGAGGAAATTGCCCTGATCCACCCGACAAACTATGGCGATCGGTTCTTGCGCGATGTGAATGGTCGGCCCGTGAATCAACAGCCGATCGTCGTATTGCATGAAACAGTGGCCTCGGCTAGTAGCACAATCAACTTTTTTCGAACGGCTCACCCTCGAGATGAGGATCAAGCCAGCTATCACACCTTGATTCGGCGGGATGGTGCCGTCGTTTACCTGGTGCCACCAGACAAACGCGCGTTTGGGGCTGGTAACTCTGTTTTTGTGGGGGCACAGGGGCCGGAAGCGGTGAGAACGCACCCCCGCTTTCCGGCATCGGTGAACAATTTTGCTTATCATGTTTCCCTGGAAACACCGGGGGATGGGATTAATAATTCGCCTCGGCATAGCGGTTATACCGAAGCTCAGTATCAATCGCTGGCATGGTTGGTGGCCAAGACGGCAGTGGCAGACGATCGCATCACCACGCACAAAGCCGTCGATCGCTCCGAGTCACGCATGGATCCCAGAAGTTTTCGGTTCTCGCGATTTTTCCAATTGCTGCAAACCTATACCAAAACCGACGAAATTCCCCTCCGATGTACGGTTCCGCCGGAACTTCAGGTTAGACAGCGGCGGCAACCCACTCAACCGCGGCAACAGGCCAAGGCTCAGCCAGCATCAAAAGCCAAGTAGCGCTGCTGTCATGCAGGACTGATTTCATCCCTTGAGCGGTGTTGAAATGTATCCTACTCAGTTGCTTTTCCAAAAAATGATGTGGTTGACTTGATCTCACTGAGCTTCCATCGCAACGATGAGATCGGACACACTCACCGCGATCGCCACCTGTTCCCTCGGATTTTTGGGCTTTTCGACACTGGCTGTTGGGGCAACGGTTCCCAGCACCAAAGATGTCATTGTCGAGATCAAACTATCGCCTCCGGTTAGCTCGCCCGTTCCAGGTATGCCCAAAACGCCGATTGCACCGTTCAACCCAGGGCCTCAAAGCCCACCTGAAAATCGGTTTCCCAGCTTCAACAGTGACCAATTCGATCGGCAACTACAGCGATACATTGCTTACATCGAGCAAAATGGCACACCTGATGTCCTCATTGTGGGGAGTTCGCGTGCCCTCCAGGGAGTTGATCCCCTCGTATTACAACAAACTCTCCAGCAGCAAGGATATGGTGACCTAAAGGTATTCAACTTTGGCATTAATGGGGCCACTGCTCAAGTTGTTGATTGGTTGCTGCATCGCGTCTTGCCCTCCAACCAACGCCCCCGGTTGCTCATTTGGGCCGATGGTTCGCGCGCGTTCAACAGCGGTCGGGTTGACAACACCTTCAATAAAATCATCAAATCTGCTGGTCATCGCCAACTCATGGCTGGGTGGCGGCCCTGGGAAATGGCTGCCAAGGGGTTGAAATTGGGTCAGGTGTGTATGGATTTGCTGCCGCTGCCGATTGTGCCGCAATCCACTTCCCCATCAGCCCATGCTCAGGTTGGCACAACCGCGCGATCGTCCGCTGCTTGTAGGCAACCCATCAAAATCGTTGTGCGTCCCGTTTCCGCATCCCCTGCGCCGACAACTGCCCATCAGCTAGAGGCACTTGGATTTCAGGTGGTGAATACGCAGTTCAACCCCGATCAATACTTCCAGCGCTATCCCAGAGTGTCGGGTGCTTTCGATGGCGACTATCGCAATTTCAACTTGAACGGTGTTCAGGCTACCGCTTTAGCGAACGTTGCCAGATTTGCCAAGACGCATCAAATTCCGCTGATCCTCGTCAACCTGCCGCTTACATCCACTCATCTCGATCGCACCAGACGGTTGCGAGAAGACCAGTTCCGCCAGGAAATGCGCCGTACCGCAAGCTTAAATCGATTTACCTTTCTGGATCTCTCAACTGAAGCGGCCTTGATGCCAAATCGGTACTTTGCTGATCCCAGTCACTTGAATCGATATGGGGCTGTTGCGGTGGCGCAAACTTTGGGTACCCAACTGGGGCGTTTAGGCACTTCACTGCTCCCGCACCGTCAAAGTCGATCGCCCCGAACGTTCGGCCAATCAGCGATCGATCAATACACTGCATACTTGATATTACGGATTAACTCTGGTCATATTCATCACTTCGATAGGGAGCGCGAAGACGCAACACTCCATCTTTATAAAGAGACGCAGGAATTCAAAGATTAGGCAAACGCCGACTGGTTTCCTTGGTTGCTTCGGGGAAATTACGTATGTTTGGGATGAGGCACATTCAACACGTTTATTTAACAGGGCAAACATTGTGGTTACCAGTTCTAACTCCTCGCCGCTCGAACCATTTTTACTAAAGCCGGAGCCACCAGGCCAATCATTCTCCACCTTGTCTGCGCTCGCGCCTTCCCCCGCTAAATTGCATCCTTCTGTCAAGAGTTCTTTGAAGCGGATGATTGATGTCATCGGCGCACTCGCTGGCCTAACGATGACAGGCGTTGTGTTAATCCCGATCGCGATCGCGATGCAACTTGATCATCCCGGCCCCATTTTTTACAGCCAACTTCGCTGCGGCCATCAGGGCAAACCCTTCCGTATCTGGAAGTTCCGCTCCATGGTCGTGAATGCCGATAAGTTGAAGCATTTGGTTCACAACGAGGCAAAAGGCGGAATTTTCAAGAACCGGAATGATCCCAGAATCACCAGAGTTGGGCGGTTTTTACGGAAAACGAGCTTAGACGAGTTACCACAGTTCTGGAATGTACTGCGCGGCGAAATGAGTTTGGTGGGAACCCGCCCCCCGACGATCGATGAAGTATTGGGCTACAAGCGGCACCACTGGGAACGCTTGAATGTAAAACCTGGGATTACGGGCGAATGGCAAGCGAATGGGCGCTCCTCCGTGTTGGATTTTGAAGATATTGTGGCCCTAGACATGGCCTATCAGCAAAAGTGGTCGATCGGATATGACCTCAAACTAATTTTGAAAACGGTTCTGGTCGTGTTCCTGAAAAAGGGAGCGTTTTAACTGCGCGAATCACTGAGCTTAACGATTTTGTTTGTGCGAGGTTCACGGGGGTAAGTTGTCACAACTTATCCCTGTTTTATTTTTGTGGTTGATTTGAGCAGTATTGTACTGAGATAGCCCGATCGCATAGCGCTATGAACTTACCAACCTGGATTACAGTCTCGCGTTTGCTCGCAATTCCACCGCTGCTTTACGGGTTAAGCCATCCGTCCCCAGAGACGCGCTGGGTGCTAGTTGCCATTTTCTTGCTGGCAGCGGGCACCGATTGGGTAGACGGCTATCTGGCCCGCCGCCTCAACCAGGTGACTGAACTGGGCAAATTCTTAGATCCCCTGGTGGATAAATTGCTAGTGCTGGCCCCTTTGCTGGGATTGATTCAACTCGGTAGTGTGCCAGCTTGGGGCGTGTTTTTGATTTTGGCGCGAGAGTTAACGATCGCCGGTTGGCGAGTGAATCCCAGTCTTCAGGGCGCGACTACGATTCGTGGGGCAAACCTCTGGGGCAAGCTGAAAACGACTGCCCAAATTGGCGCGATCGCGCTACTGCTGGCCCCGTTGCCTGCCGTCTGGGCACCCTGGATTTTGGCCCTCTTTTGGTTCTCGGTTGCTCTGACGTTAATCTCTGGATGGGTTTATCTGCGGCCTGTAACTGCTTGATGGTTGCTTTCTAAACCTGTTACTCGATTACGGTCAGGTTAGGGGAGAACCAGAAAAAATCTGCGAGGCCAGGATCGCGGTTGACCTCGCTCGACGGGTTGAGAATAACTGAGACTTGCCGCAGTGGTTGCGTTCCAACCTGGGGAATGCGTCGCTGTACTCGGTTGGGAATGCCATCTCTGTAAAGAATGTGTCCCTGCCCCGCCAGGACGATGATTAGCGACTGTGGCGATCGACGGAGGGCAATCGCCACCCGGTCTGCCATCGTTTCATCCCATAACACTTGCGCCAGAAAGAACGGCTCAAATCCGGCACTTGTCCCTTTGCCTTGATGCATCTCTTCATAAATTTGCCGGATTCGCTCGCGGTAAGCATCTGGTTCCGCCAGGAGCGTTGATATTGGCGGAATCCATTGGCGCTCTGCAAAGCTCAGTTGATTGAGACCTGTGCGGGCTACCTTGCGAGTCACTTCACTGGGCGTGTTCAGCGCTAAAACTGGAATGCGTTCCGCGCGGGCAAATCGCAGGATGGGGGCGTAAAGTTCCCAATCGTACCCCCAACGCCGTTGATAGTCAGCCAAACGAACCAATTCGGCTTCGGAAATTTGTCCGGCCAGGTATTGATCCAAAGCCCACTGAAACGGACGTTGAAACATTTCCATGCCAATCATTAAGGTGCGACGAGATGCTAACGATCGCATGATTTGTAATTGCGCCTGGTGATCCTGCCTGCGATCGTGTGTTTCCGCCAGGTATACCACATGCGCCTGGGCCAGTTGAGTGGTCAGCGATTCCAGTGATTGTTGTTGCTGTGTGGTCAGGTTGTAAATGCGGGGTGCTGTCGGCGATGCCGGGAGGGGATTGGCCTCAGTTGGGAGTGTCCACAGCATCCACACCCCAATCAACGTGGCCCACAGAGTTATGCTTCGATTCGTACGCACTCGTTACACTTCGTTACGGAACATTCCAAACTATTCCAATCTGCCAGAATCTGACGTAGCTTGGCTATGCTGTAATTCGATTTGTCTATACCAGGTTTGGCATGACGGATAGACAGAATGGGTTGGATACAGCGATCGAACGAGCGGAATTAATTGAAAAATTGCTGGCGATCGGCACTGCACTTTCCAGTCCCCAGGATCTGGAAGGACTGTTGACTTTAATTTTGGCCAAAAGTCGCGAAATTACCTGGAGTGATGCGGGGAGCGTGTATTTAATCGATCGCACAGATAGCGCACCGCGGTTAGTCTTCAAAATTGCCCAGAATGCCTCCAACCCAACGACCTCGTTTCGTGAATTCGCTATGCCGCTCACTGTTAATAGTTTGGCGGGGTATGTGGCGCTGTCTGGCCAAGTCTTGAACTTACCAGATGCTTACGATTTACCTGAAGATGTGCCCTATCAATTAGAGCAGAGCTTCGATCTTAGCAGTGGCTACCGAACTCGCTCAGTCCTGGTGATTCCTATGCAGAATCAGACAGGTGACACGATCGGTGTGCTGCAACTGATTAATCGCAAAATCGATCCGACTGCCGTGATTACTCCGGCCAATGTCTTACAAGTGACCCAGCCGTTTTCCGACCTGGAGACCCGGATTGTGCGCTCCCTCGCGAGTCAAGCGGCCATCTCGATCGAGCGTAACCACTTGCAGGAAAGTATTGAGCAATTGTTTGAAGGCTTTGTGCGAGCCTCTGTGCAGATTATCGAAACCCGTGATCCTTGTACGTCTGGTCATTCCGAACGAGTGGCCGACCTGACTGTGCAGCTCAGTCGAGAAGTCAATGACACCCGGCAAGGAGAATTTGCGGCGCTTTATTTTAACGATCGCCAAATTCAAGAAATCCGTTACGCTGCCTTGCTCCATGATTTTGGTAAGGTTGGAGTGCCAGAAGCCGTACTCGTCAAAGCGAAGAAACTCTACCCCTTGCAACTCGACGTCATTCGCAACCGCTTTGCTCTAGTACAGCGCACGCTGGAACTACAATGTTCGCAAGCAAAATATCAATTTCTGCTGAAATACCCATTCCACCTGCTACAGCATTCTCTGCCTTCAGCGAACCCAACTCATTGTGTGTTTTGCCAGCAACTACAAGCGCTGGATACCGAATTAGCCACCCAATTGCAGCAGTTAGAAACTTACTGGGAACTGTTGCAACAAGCCAATGAACCTCGAATTGAAAGTCAGGAACCAAGCAGTCACCTGGAAGAACTGGCAAAGTTCACTTACCAGGATCTGGATGGAACCCTTCAGCCGCTGATTACAGCCGAAGAAATGGAACGATTGCTGATCCGCCGGGGCACCTTGACCGAACTTGAACGCCGCGCGATCCAATCCCATGTCATCCATACGTACGAATTTTTGAAGCAAATCCCTTGGACCAAAGACTTGCAGGAAGTGCCGACGATCGCCTACAGCCACCACGAAAAAATTGATGGCACTGGTTATCCCCAGGGCTTGAAGCAGGATGAAATTCCCATTCAGTCGCAAATTATGGCGATCGCAGATATTTATGATGCTCTGACCGCGGGCGATCGACCTTACAAATCAGAACTGTCTCCTGCTAGTGCCCTCAGAATCCTGCGGCAAGAAGCGACTCACCATAAACTCAACCTAGAGCTGGTTCAGCTGTTCGAGCAACGTCAAGTTTTCACGATCTTGGGACATACCCTGAGATCTCCATAAAATCATGGCCAACCTCATCAGTAATTTGAATTTCAATTCAGTAATCCTGACATTTTGTGTTGAAAATCACATTTCGGGGTTGATCCTCAAATTAATCTAGACTACGCTAACAGACAGAACGTTGTACCGCAGTCCTAAACTAGTCAGTCTTATGCAAGACAGCGTAGGCCATATGTTGATCAGTCGTTCTATGTCGGTGTGAGGAGAGATAACTACCTATGTCAAACTTTTTCGTTAAGTCCTTGTTGGCTAGTCCTGCTGTTCTTGGAGCGGCTTTGGCGATTGTTAACCCTGGGCTAGCTGCAGATACTCAAGCGGCTCAAGATTTAGCTCAGCCTGATGCGTTGATTTCAGAAACCCAAGCTTTACCTCCAGTTGAAGCTTCTGCAATCAATCCAGCTCCTGTCGTTGAACAGAAATTAGCTCAAGCATTGCCTGCTCAACCCAGTGCTAATCCTTCTAGCCAAAGTACGACCAATACCCTAGACCAAATCAACCAGTACGTCCGTGAAGGTCGCTCTAATCGCGCTCAGGTGACTTCTGTTTCCCAGTTCACCGACGTAGACCCCAGTCATTGGGCGTTCCAGGCTCTGCAATCCCTGGTTGAGCGCTATGGTTGTATCGTAGGTTATCCCGATCGCACTTTCCGTGGTAATCGTGCCCTCACTCGTTGGGAATTTGCTGCTGGTTTGAATGCCTGCTTAGACAAGATTCAAGAGTTGATCGCTGCTGCCACCGCCGATTTCGTTCGCAAAGAAGACCTGGAAGTAGTCAAGCGCCTGCAAGAAGAGTTCGCGGCTGAGTTGGCTTCCTTGCGTGGTCGGGTTGAAGCACTTGAAGTTCGTACCGCAACTCTCGAGAAGCAACAGTTCTCCACCACCACCAAGTTGTCTGGGGAAGTGATCTTCGCAATTTCCGATGAGTTTGCTCAACCGGGACGTAACGAAACCGTGTTCCAGAATCGGGTTCGTTTATTGCTGTCCACTAGCTTCACTGGTCAAGACAAGTTGGTGACTCGTCTCGATGCTGGTAACGCGAACCTGTTCAGAACATTTGACTTGGCCGGGAATGCGACCGGCAACTTGGACGAAGGTGCACTCACCTTCAACACCAATACGGGTGGAAACAATGCTGTTGGACTGGGTTGGTTAGCTTACTACTTCCCGATTGGTGAAAGCATTCAAGTTTACGTTCCGGCTTTTGCTGGTCTGCACTATGACTTGGTGCCTACGAATGCAGGCTTCCTGGAAGACTTCGATGGTGGTAACGGTGCGTTGTCTCTGTTTGCTCAGCGTAACCCCATCTATAGCTTGGGTGGTGGTGCTGGTGCTGCTGTTACGTTCGGTGCTGGTAAGCCTATCTCCCTCAGCTTGAGCTACCTCTCTAGCACGGCAAATAATCCTTCTCGCGGTGCTGGTTTGTTCGATGGTAATTACAGCGCTCTCGCTCAAATTACTTTTGCTCCCAATGAGAAGTTCTCCGTTGGTTTGACCTATGTCAATGCGTTCCAGAAGGAAGGATTTGGCATTTTCAACGCGAACACACCATTATTGGGAACTGGGCTTGCTAACTTCCCCGATGTTGCTTTGACTGGCCCGCGGGGTACCTCGGTTAATGCTGGTGGTGTTTCTGCGGTGTATAAGTTCAGCGAGAAGTTTGCTATCAACGGTTGGTTCTCCTACTTCAGCACCGATTTCTTGCGCGATCGCCAGGGTGACTTCGATGCGTGGTCTTATGCGATCGGTCTGTCCTTCCCTGACTTTGGTAAGAAAGGCAATTTGTTGGGATTGTTGGCTGGTACGCCTCCTTACCGGGGTGATGCTGGTGAGGTGCCTATTCATGTTGAAGGCTTCTACCGCTTCCGCTTGAGTGACAACATCTCGATTACTCCTGGTGTTGTCTGGGTTCGTAATCAAGGCCAAATCGACGATCGTGATGCTTTGATTGGAACTTTGAGAACTACCTTTACTTTCTAAGTCTCTCATCAGACTCTACGGAAAAAGCTCTGCTACTAGCGGAGCTTTTTTTTGAAGGAATGCCGCCTCCAACAGTGATCCCAATACCTTCCGAGGCGTTCACGCCGAATGCATTTGCCTTTGCCAGATTCAGCGCTTTTGACCGCCATCCCAACGGTTTAGTGGGACACAATCAATCTCAAATTGATCCAGAGCGCGAGCAACGACAAAATCCACCAGGTCTTCGATCGTTTGCGGCTGGTGATACCAGGCGGGAATCGCTGGAACGATGCGTGCTCCTGCTTCTGCCAGGGTAGTCAAATTCCGTAAATGGATTAAGCTAAAGGGCGTTTCACGGGGGACTAGAACCAGTTTTCGTCCCTCTTTCAATTGCACATCGGCTGCTCGTTCCAGTAAATCGGCACTGAGGCCACCGGCAAGTTTTCCTACCGTACTCATGCTGCACGGGATAATCATCATGCCCAGGGTGCGAAATGAGCCGCTGGCGATCGTTGCACCAACATCACTCCACGGATGGCAGATCAGTTTTCCACTTGCGGCGTTAGCCTGCTGCCGCCAAAACTGTTCTTGCTGGATGGGGTCGGTTGGCATGCGGAGACCCAGTTCCGATTGCCAAACCATGTATACCGCTTTGGATGCTACTAACTCGATCGCGTAGTTCGCCTCCAGCAAAAACTTCAGCGCCCGTACGGTGTAAATCAACCCAGAAGCACCAGTAACGCCCAAAATTAGAGGATAAGATGACACGTTGTACTTGAACTCCTCTGCGAATTCTTATTCGTCGTCATCCTCTAATTCTGGTTCATCATCGACACTATCGGGAAGGTCTTCTTCAATATCGGTGCCACCGCCGACTGCCAGCAAATCAATTTGTTGGCGGTAGTAATCTACGCTTTTTACTTGAACTTCAATGCGATCGCCCAAACGGTACTGTTTACGATTTTTGCGGCCAACCAGGGTTTGCTGCCGTGACCGATATTCGTACCAGTCATCTTTGAGGGAACTGACGTGAACCAATCCTTCGACGAGTAACTCTTCAATTTCAACAAATAACCCGTAGGACTGCACACCTGTAATCAACCCATGGAAGATTTCTCCAGTGCGCTCTCGCATTAAAGCCGCTTTTTTCAGCCCTTCCAAATCTTGTTCTGCTTCTTGCGCGACCCGTTCCCGTTCTGTGAGGTGCACGACGATGCCATGAAAATAAGTTTCCAGTTCTTGTTGCACTTCTGGCGGCAGCACATTCCAACTAATTTCACCGTGGCAGGAACTATGGTGCAAATCGACGACTTCTTTCGCGCGGGTTGTTTTGCGATCGCGCCCCAGTTCAAACACCGCATGAAACACCCGATGCACCAACAAATCGGGGTAACGGCGCACAGGCGAGGTGAAATGGGTATAGCCTTGCTCCAAGGCCAACCCGAAATGCGACTTGGGTGTGGTGCTGTAGAACGCAGGCTTCAAAGTTTCTAGTAGTAAGTAGGTGAGAACCCGTTCAGCATCTGACTCGGCAAACTTTTGGGTGAAGTGTTGATAGTCTTGCGGGTGGACTTCATTTTCCTGCTGGAGTTGCAGGTTGATGCCCATGCTGCCTGCTAATTTCATCAATTCCTGCACATCTTCTGGATCCGGTGTGGGATGGACGCGAAAGATCCCTGGAACTCCCAGTGCTTGCAAATGGTTGGCAATGAGTTGATTGGCCAGCAGCATGAACTCAGCGATCATCGCATGGGTAGGGGTAGATGGAGTTACCACCATTGCCCCCAAAGCGCCTTCGTCGTCGTAGTGAAATTTGGGACTAAACAGCGATCGACTGGACTCATCCAAGGATTCATCATCAGGTAGCGGTTTTTCTGGCAGATTGAGTTCAAAAGCTCCTCGTTGTCGGCGTTGCTCTTTAAGGGCGTGGCTGACGGTTGCGAGATTATCCAGCAACTCAAAAATCGCTTCAAACTCGTTGAGATCGGCTGCATTACTATCTTCGCGTTCTAAAATTCCTTGTGCCTGAGCGTAGCTCAGTTGGTGATCAACTTGAATGACTGTGGGATGGATCGAGTACTCTAAGACCTTGCCCGTCTGGTCAAGTGTAACCAGCACAGAGAGCGCCAGCCGATCTTTGCCGACGGGAAAAGCGCACAAATTACCCGTAAGCTGCGAGGGTAGCATGGGGATGATCATGTCACCCAGATATGCAGAGACCCCACGTTTTTGGGCTTCTCGATCGATCGCTGAGTCAGCCTCTACATAGTAAGATACATCGGCGATGTGAATGCCCAGTTGCCACTGGTCGTTGTCTAACGCTTCCAGGGTGATCGCATCATCCTGACTATCAAGGACATCCCCAATCGTGGCTTTGATTGTTAAAGTCGTGAGGTCGCGCAGATCGAGTCGTTTCTTGATTTCAGTTTTACTAAGCTTGGTTGGCAACCCTTTTGCGGCTTGCAGGGTTGCATCCGAAAATTCGGAAGGTAAATCATGCTTGCAGCATACGATGTCGACATCGGAGGCATCGCTGTCACCCCCCAACAGCCGCGCGATTTTGCCAAGGGGGGGATTTTGCCCCAAGGGGTAGCGCAAGACTTGAACATGCACTAACTGCTCGACGGCCTGTTCCAGGTTGGTGCCATTTTCTTGCAAATGCAGTTCAAACAGGAGGCGATCGTCCAATGGCACCGCGCGATAAGTGTTGTCTGTTTGCTTGACCCGTGCCAGTACTGATGGGTTAGAGCGTTCGAGAATCAGCTTAACTTCACCTTCTGGGCTACGACGACGGCTGCCTTCCTTCGTGACCTTAACGAGAACGCGATCGCCATTCCAGGCATTGTTGAGCTGGCTTTCGCGAATGTAAATGTCTTCCGCCCCTTCCACGTCTTGAATTGCAAAGCAGAACCCTTTACTAGAGCAACGCAATTTGCCTTCAATCACGCCTTCTTCACTCATCCGTCGATAGCGTCCCCGGTCTTTGACCAAAACTCCAATCTTCTCTAGTGCATCGAGGGCAATTTGGAGTTTTTGAACACTGGCGTCATCGTTGCAATCCAGCTTCTTTTCTAAGGCTTTGGGAGCAACCAGCTTATCATCTGTGAAGTTTGCCAGCAGGGCTGCGATCGAAAATTCCATGAAGCGACTAATCCTTATTTCGATTTAGAGTGATTGTGAACCTGCATTGTCACCACTGAGCTATTTCATGCCGTTGAACTGAATGAGAGTGGGCATTATTGCATTTAGACATAACGCCTCTCTAAAGCACGCGCTCAGGTCAACATCAACTCAGTTAAATAGTAGACGTGAATCTAATCCTCAAACCATTGAAATTGAGTGTTTTTTGATTTTGAACCCCAACTTTCATTGATTGAAGACAGTTGTCTGACCGGAAACGAATAGAGCCTTCAGGCAGAGACAGAAGGGTGAACTCTATTTGGACAGCGAATCGCTTTAATCACAAAGCAGTCGAATTCACACTTACCGCTACTCTAAACTTCCCTACACTTTATTTAATACGTTTGCTTGCCACATCAATGTCAAATTCTGTTAAAAAAATTCATCAAACAGGTGCATCAATCAGGGCTTGTTTCAAAACGTAACGCTGCCGTGCATTTCCCAATCCAGAAATAGTAATTGTCTTTGTTCAAGGGTTGCGTAGGCCACAGTTGCAGCGAAACCGGGGTAGGGTTCCATCCATACAATGTGCCAATTTGTAGCAGGCGGAAGTCGATCGTAGTGCCCCTGAATGCGCTCTGATTGAATGGTAATTTCGACCTTTGCGAGGTCTGTGATGCCGCGCCCAGTCGCTTTGGTTAAGGCTTCCTTGGCTGTCCAAAAATAGTAAAAACGATGCTCCTGAGCTTCATGGGAAGGGGCCAAAATGATGCGTTGCTCGGCTAGAGAAAAGTAGTTTTGCACTAATTGCGGAAACATGGATAACGATCGCCGGGCTTCGACATCAATCCCCACCAGGATGTTGGTGGTGATGGCATACAAAGCCAGGTTTTGGGAGTGGCTCACGTTAAAGGCGATCGCGGGCCATTCAGCTTGACGCAGCCCCGGTTTGCCTGTGGCCTCGTAGCGAAACTGAATTTGATCGGGAGCAAGATCTAAATATTGGCTTAAGAGTGCCCGCAAAATGCCTCGGCTGGCGATCGCCCGTTGGCGATGCTGCTCAAAGCGGAATCGCTCCGTTTTTGCCCGTTCATCTTTAGATAAACTCTGCCCTAGAGCCTTTATTACAGGTTCCGGCTGATCTAAATTCGCTCGCCACACATGCAGTTCGTTGGTGGGCACAGAGGGTGGGGTGAGCGATCGGCACCAGGTTGGAACTTGAACCGGGAAAAACTCATGCTGCATCGAAATTTCTGGCCACTTGCTTAGGATTGTGGATTAAATAACCTGTGGGGTGGGTGTCTCACTCGATCGGACCTGCATCTTGCCCGTTCCACAAAAATTCCAAGTTATAGCTATGGTCAGAACACTTAGGACCTATCAAATGGCTGAACCGCCGATTCTGGGTTAGGTGTTCTGACGCGCCTCGTTCGACTGAGCACTCACGCCGAAGTCTGCCACATTTCACGTGGCGACGGCTATATTTAATCCTCATTCCTTAGTCTTAGCAACAAAAAAGAGGTCATTTGACCTCCCACATTCAACTCTTAAAGTATGGCTAACAAGACAAAGCGCCTGACTAAACAACTACGCCAAACCGGTGTTTGAACCGGGTTTACCAGTTGCTAACTCGACTTTAACAATCTTGCCGCCCATTTTCTGAATACGTTGTTGCTCACGGAACCAGTTTTCGTAGGGGACGAGTTTCGTGAAGTAAGTATTTTGAAGCTCTCTTTGCGTCCGGATACGGGTTTGGCTAGGAACGCAAGCCGTAATCTTAAACATGCGCATAGGAAACTTTACTCCTGAATGGGCTGAGGAAACGTTGGATGTAAATAACTGAGTGTCATGAGGGGTTGGATCAAGGAGAATCAAAAATTTGAACTTGAAATCTCAAATCTTTAAAACTTAACTTGTGGTCTTTAACCTCTCTAAAGCAAGGTCGGAAGCCAATCGTCAACACTAGATCATCAAAACCCAATCGACTTGGCGACTAAGCCTTTAACAAGCTAGTACTCACCTTCAGCTTCCGAACCTTACAAACGAAGGAATACCAGTCTCAGGATCTAGAAACTAGAGCCTAAAATCTAGAACCTCTGAGTTAGCTCAAACCGGAGGAGATGTAGTCGAAGTAAACACCCATTTCCTTACCAGCATCAGCGCCAACTAGACCAGCGGTCACTTCTTTCATGGCTTGGATTGCTTGCACTGTGGCTGCAATGGGTACACCCAAAGAATTGTAGGTTTCTTTCAAACCGTTGAGTACACGCTCATCCAGGATGGAAGGATCGCCAGCCAGCATTGCGTAGGTGGAATAGCGGAGATAGTAGTCGAGGTCGCGGATGCAAGCAGCGTAGCGACGGGTGGTGTACATGTTGCCACCGGGACGGGTGATGTCGGAATACAACAAGGACTTAGCCACAGCTTCTTTCACGATCGCAGAAGCATTTGCACTGATTGCGGTTGCGGCACGAACGCGCAGTTCTCCGGTGGAGAAGTAGCCTTTCAGCTTTTCTAGAGCAGCGGTGTCAAGGTACTTACCTTGAACGTCAGAAGAGTTAATGACAGCGGTAATTGCGTCTTGCATGATTGAAATCCTTAAATCGCGTAATCTTACGAAATGTTTTGCAAATGATCCAGTCAAAAGGTTGTGGGGATTAGGCCGTTGGTTTCAGGTTTGCTCCTGGTTCCTCGCTCCCAAACCCTAGCGCCTAGAGTTAGCTCATCGCACCGATCACGTAGTCGAAGTAGCCGGATGCTTCAGAAGCATCTTCAGCAGACAGCAAGGAAGCGGCAACGTTTTTCATTGCCCGGACGCCTTCTGCCACAGCCTCGATCGGGGTGCCAAGAGACTTGTACATTTCACGCACACCGACGATACCGATTTCTTCGATCGGGGTAACGTCGCCAGCAACAACTCCATAGGTCACCAGACGCAGGTAGTAGTCGAGGTCACGCAAGCAAGTAGCGGTCATTTCTTCGCCGTAAGCGTTTCCACCAGGAGAAACAACATCCGGGCGCTTTTGGAACAGTTGGTCGCCAGCTTGCTTCACGATGCGCTCACGAGACTCACTCAGGGTTTGAGCAATCCGCAGACGCTTCTCACCAGAGGTAACGAAACCCTTAATCCGATCCAGTTCGCCGGGGCTCAGGTAGCGAGCTTCAGCATCTGCATTCACGATTGACTTCGTGACAATACTCATTGATGGATTCCTCCAGAAGAATGTAACCGATTGTGTTTAAATGGGGATTCCCAAACGAAGTTCTAAGTCTGATTTAACAAGAGTTTGATTGGCTCACTCGTTAAACAAGGGTTGGACTGGGAAAGATACTAGAGCTGAAAATGGTTAACATTACCAGCTTTGACCAGTACAGCACCTTTAGACTCAGTTACCTTCCGAAATTATTGTGCGGCATCGTGTTCACACTCCAAGACTGCGCGTAATAGTTTGTAATAAATTTACTCAGATTTGTGGATGGAGTTGTGGGGGCGCGAGGGATCGCACTGCCCGCCCTAATCTTGAGTAAACGCATCTCGGATGTACTCTGTCAGTGTCAAGCGATATCCCTGGGCAAGCGCAACAGTCGCCCCATCCACGCTCGATACATCGATCGCGCCCATGAGCTTTTCGCATTGCACCAGGGCAACATCAAAGCCGCAGGGTAGGTCTGCGAAATCGGGGTGGGCGAGCAAGAACAATTGTGCGGCTTTCCAAAGTTTGGCTTGTTTTTGCGGGGTGATGGCCAATTTGCCATCGGCGTCCCAGTTTTGTGCCCTGCGAGTTTTGACTTCGACAAATGCGATCGCGCTGAGTTGCCCGGAATTTGGTCGAGATTGCCCCACTACCAGGTCAAGTTCCCCCCAGCGACAATGCCAGCGTCGGGCGACAATCACCCATCCCTGTTGCTCTAGCCAGCGAGCCACTAAATTCTCTCCCAAAACACCCGTATCGTCACTCTGAGGGCGAGCGTGGGGGGGTGGAGTGGATGGTTTACGCGCTGGCATCAGGTTAATTCTGCCAGCCGCGCCAAGGGCTGACTTCAAGCGCTCCATTGGGTGGACGCATCACCACTTTAAATAAAGCGACGGGTTCTTGCGTGGGCGCAGTGTTCCCGTCTGCGATCGGTTTGGCAAGCTTATTCAAAGGCGTCTCCTGAACATGGCGCGCCGCGGCCTCATTTTCTGGATTGAAATCCAGGATGGTGCCGTCCTGCTTCACTCGGACTTTGTAGATTAGTTCTTCCGCAAAGGTGGGATCTTTGGCCCAGTTTTGATTGATTTGGCTCGTAAGTTTGGGCAGGATGGCTTCCAACTGCTGGGTATCTGTAATCTCAGAGATGCCACTGACGGGCGAAGTCATGACCTGCTGCCAGGGTGCCACGGCCACGTTCCCGCTGCCAGTAAACACAACTTTGAACAACGCTAAAGGTTCGGAGGTTGCTGCTTGTTGTGACAGAAGACTCAAAAGGGGCGTTTGGCTAGCATTTTCCGCGGAGACTGGATTAATGGGTTTGTAGCCAGCGATCGCCCCATCTTTGCGTACTCCCACCTGATATGACAAATCCTGGGTGATGGCAGCACGGTTCGTCCAGGTTTGATCGAGTTTCTGCTGCAATTGTTGACTCAGCGTTGCCAATTCGGCTGCGTTAGTGATCTCTGAAGCGTTGGTTAGGGTGTCTGCAAGCTGCTTGGTGTCTGGGCTAGGTGTCGGGCTAGGGCTAGTGGCTGCTGGTGATGCGGTTGGCTTAGGCGATGGCGGAGCCGTGGGGGAGGGGCTGTTTCCAGCAGTGGTTTGGCCTCGCACTGGGTATAAATCCTGGGGTGGTTCAACTTTTGGAACTGGCAGCAAGGACAGCAAGACAGCGGCGGCGGCTAACCCAGAAACCCCGATCGCCGCAGGCACTAATTCTCGTCCAACCTGGCGTGCTTTCACAATCTCTCGCCGGGATGCTGGTTTTAGATTGAGTGTGAGGTCGGGTAAGGTTTGGGGATCGGCTAACAACTGATCGATCGCCTCCACCAGATCAAACAACTGAACGGTGTTGAGGTCAACTTGAGTTATTGCCGAAGTTGCACCAGTTGCTTCTGCGCCTTGTGCGCGTGCATTCAGCCGATGGGTCGTTTCATTAATGCGCTCCAGTTGCACCAGTTGTTTTCCATCTTGCGGCGATCGAGCCATACTCAATCCACTCAGTAAGGTTTGGACATACTGACTCACCGCAGCTACCAGGCTTTCTAAGAATTCTCGTCCCCCGGAAATGGGTTTCTCGTAGCCTGTGAGCCGACACTCCGCATTAATCACCATTGTGATTGGTAGGCGGGCATCGCCCTGACCGAACGTGATGGTATCGCCCAGTCCTTCAATCAGTAGGGTACAGTTTGGCAAGCTGTATAACCGTTGAATTGTCATGCCACCTCTCCATCAAACAAGCTAAACCAGAATCGTTGAATGCCATGAGTGCCGGTACAAAATAGCAACTCGGTAAGCAGATTAAGCGCTAGTTGGTTCAGTTTTTCGTCTGAGTAATTTTCGGCAACGGCTGCCCGACGAGGATTCATCCGCGAACGAAAATGAGCCCGAAACCGTTCCAGGTATTCGTTTAATCGAAAGTGGTGATCCATGGAAAGTTGTTGTTCCTGGAGTTGCTGGTAAGCCAGGAGCAGTTGCCGGATCAGCACCGTCAAACGCCGAGCCATGTAGCACCCCACAATCACTAGCGCTTTTGCTTCCGTGAGACTGAGGGGACGACGTTGATTCTGGCGGCGCAAGGGATTGGTATTTCGTAAGCGCCAGAGGGTAACTCGGTCTTTGATAATTTCATCCAATTCCAGATATTTGGCCGTTTGCAAAATGACTTCTGACCCCTCAAGCTCAAGGGCTTCGATCGCCAACAACATCAGGTCAATTTCGATCGTGGCCCGACGCGGACAGGTTTGGTCTGAAATGGCTGGATCCGGTAGGCTACCCAGGATGACTGGGGTACCAGATTGGATAGATGGGCTATTCAACTGCATGACTCAAAATGGGACACATACGGGCAAACTTGCTCAGTGGCATTCTATCGGAATCAGGGACATTCGCATCATTCCCTTGCTCCATATTAAACATGCCTGCGATCTAGAGCATTCGGCAACTCGAGTTTCTCTGCCCCTAGGAACGGCAATTGCATGACAAAACAGGTCTTGCCGGTGTCGCTGGTGGCGCGAATGGTGCCGTGAATTGGTTCCAGTAACTTTTTCACAAGTGCCAAGCCTAAACCTGTGCCCCCGTGTTTCCAGGGGTCATTGTTCGGAACACGATAAAACTTGTCGAAAATGCGAGTCAGTTCTTCCGGCGAAATTTCCACCCCAGAGTTACAAACAGCAATTTCAAAGACGGGTGCGGCACTCGAACTATTTAGACTTCTTAGTTGGGCCGACACAGTAATTGTTTCTCCGGCAGGCGTGTATTTACAAGCGTTGTTCAGGAGTTCGCCCAGAATCCGCTCTAGGCGAGCGGAGTCAGTGACGATCGCCGGTAGATGGGAGACATCGACCACGAGTTGCTGTTGCTGACTGCGGGCGCGTTCAATGAACGGCGCAACCAGTTGCGGCAACCAGTTCCGCAAATCCAGGGAGACCAGGGTCGGAATGTCTGCTCCGGTTTCCACACGAGATAGATCCAGCAAATCATTAATCAAATTAATTTCGCGCTGACACTCATCCTTCAAAATTTGGAAGTAGCGGAGGGCTTTTTGCAACGCTGGATCAGGCGTGGCCAGATGGGTGGATGAATTAACGGCGGTCGTGTTGAACAAGATAACTTCTAGCATCTGCGCCGCCATTTTAATGTTGGCCATGGGCGTCCGCAGCTCGTGCGAGACTGTGCTAAGGAAGTCGTCTTTCAAGCGATTGAGTTTTTCTAGCTCTTTCACTTGAGCTTGGGCTTTCTGGTATAGGCGGGCCTGCCGAATGGCGATCGCACATTGGTTTGCCACCTGTTGCACTAATCGAATGTCCTGGTCGTTAAAAGCCCGGTACTTTTGACTGATCAGCCACAAATCCCCCAGAACCCCCTTGTCATCTAAAATTGGGCAGGCGAGCATCGCCACGTGACCCCGGAGCGGATTGGGAATCAGCGAGCAGAATTGGAAATATTGCCCATCCATCAGTTGCCGATAGCCCTCTGGGAAGTTGTCCATTTGCACCACGCGGCCTTGCAGTGGCACTAGGGAATCGGTGTATTCGTAAGAGACTTTTGAAGTGCGGGTTTCGGCATCGTAAAGAGCGGCGTTACATCCAGTGACGCCAATGGCAACGGCTAACTCGCGTACGGCTGTTTGCAAAATTTGATCCTCATCCAGACTATCGCGCACGCGATCGGTAATTCGTTTCAAGGTGGCTTCAAATTCAGAAGCCAGTTGCAACTCAGCTGTGCGAATCTGCATTTGGCGTTCCAGGTCTGAGTTCAACCGATTGACTTGCTGATACAGCTCCGATTGCTTAATTGCGATCCCGACCTGATCAATCAACTGTTTTAACAGTTCAATTTCAAAGGATTGCCACTCGCGCGGGCTACGGCAGTGGTGGGCAATCAACAATCCCCACAATTTCCCTTGTTGCTTGATGGGAACGGTTAGTAGAGCCTGAACATGTAGACCCTGTAAAAGTTGGCAAAAGCATTCAGGTAAATCGGCTTGCTGGGTGTTGGCGATCGCTTTCACCCGCCCCTGTTCATAAAGCGCCACAAACGCTTCCGAGAAGCAAGGATCATGAAACACTTTGCCGAGAATCGGTGTCCATTCAGGTGCAACCGACTCCACCAATACAGTGCCGCTCCAACTGGGCCGAAATCGAAAGACCACAACTCGATCGGTCTGCAAAAACTGGCGCACTGCTCCAACGGTGGTATTCAAAATTTCTTTTAAGTCCAGGGATTGGCGGATGTTATTGGTGATGCCGCCAATTAAAGCTTCGCGCTCTACCTGCTGTTGGAGAGCTTGCTCTGCCCGCTTGCGATCGGTGATGTCTTCAGAAATGCAAAGTAAATATTGGGGGTGCTGTTCATGGTCAAAGACGGGAACTTTTGTCGTGTGGAGTAATCGTTCTTGTGCGTCCTGCGTCCGTACAGAATGTTCTAAAAAACTTTCTGAGGTGCGCCGCTCAAAGATATCGCGATCCTGTTGGTGCAGCAGGCGAGCGTTTTCTTGGGGAAGGCAATCATGAACCGTTTTCCCGATCGCCTGGTCAGCAGAGAGGCCAAACAAATCCTCACAGGTTTTATTCCAGAACGTGTAGGTGCCAAACTGCTCTTTGCGCCCGTCTTTGACGCTAACCGCGACGGGCAGATTATCTAGCACTGTCTTAAGGAAATTGTGAGATTGGTATAACTGCTCTTCGGATTGCTTCTGTTGATTGATGTCGATCGTCACCCCAATCATCCGTATAGCAGTTTCGTGAGCGTCGTAGAAAAACCGCCCTCGATTGCTGACCCAGTGGTTATTTCCGTCTGCCTGACAAATGCGAAATTCAACCGTGAAAGGCTCTTGCGCATTCAGTGCGTGAGCGATCGCCGCGTGTAATTTGGCTCGATCATCGGGATGCACCAGTTCTTCTAAGGTGGTAAACGTGGTTTGTTGAAAATCTCCTTGCAATCCCCAGGTCGCCGCAAAATTTTTGGAGCATTTCACTACATTGGTGGCAATATCCCACTCCCAAGTTGCCATTTGGCCAACTTCCAAAGCCATTTCAAGTTGCAACTGGTGCTCATGCAGGCTCGTTTCTGTTTGTTTCTGGTGGGTAACGTCAAACATGATCCCCCGTAATAAAGCTGGCTGCCGCTGCTCAAGGATCACTGTCGCGAAATCGCGAATCCACACTAGCCTGCCATCTGCCGCCACCATGCGATACTCAAATTCGTGATTCTGTCCGGCCTCGGTTGCCTTTACACAGTAAGTGAGGGCGCTTTCCAAATCCGGTGGATAAACATGATTGACCCAAAAGTCCGGTTCTAGCCACGCTGCTAGTGGGTAGCCTAATATTTGTTCCGCTTGCACGCTGACGAAGGTAAACCGAAAGGTTTGGACATCAACCTCCCACACAATGCCATCGATCGAATTCACCAGAGATTGATAAATCTCGTGCGGTTTCGCTGCCATCCCGGAGGTCGCGATCGCGTTGCCGCTTTCGGTTGGCCGCTGGGTTGAACCGTGACTCGTTGAAGGCTCTGAGGGTTGCGCTGCCGAAGTGACTGGATTGAGTTGTTGGGATAGAGGCTTGATGGGGTCCATGGGAGTATGCGTAAGTCCCCACTAAGATGAATGAATCGGGCAAACTCGACCCGATCGCAGAGGGAGTGTATTTCGGGTATAACTTATTCCCTCCCCATAGTAGAAGAGGGATCTAGATTGCATCTACTAAATTTCACATGCAGGCTAAATTTTATGCGGGTTAAATCTCGCAGGACTGCACACTCGGTAAGCGTGAGTCAATAAATCGATGCATCCAATTTTCTAGGTAGACGCGATTTTGAGTTTGTTGTTCTGAATCAGTAGTGTCTAGAGGGTAAGGCATCAACCCCAGCATGGCAGCCGTAGTAACACAGAACATTGATTTCTGAAAACTCGCACAAATACGGACGCGCAAATCTGCCTCCCCCCGTGGCGATCGCTGATACAACTGATGCATGTAGTCGGGCAAGAAATGGCGCATATCCTGCATCAACAGCGTGGGCGGAATGCCAGCCCCCCCGATCGGCAACGGATCGGCATACAGTGCCCCATAGGCAAACCGCTCGATGTCTGGCGGGATTTGACCAGCCTGGGCATTGTAAGAAACCGTGCCCATAAATGGGAAAGAGCGAAAGAAGACGGCTTCCACGTAGGGCACCGCCGCATCCATCAAGAAGGTTGCCCCCACCGACTCGGGTACGATCGAATAACTCTGATCGCCAATTTGGACAGCGTAAGTAATGGGCTTATTAGCGGCTGCAACCAGGCCATTGAGGACATGACTGACGACATCAGGAATCGTTTGGATCTCGCCCCGATCGTAGCGCTCGCTAAGGGTCAGAAACATCGGACTCATGACTCGCCAGAACTGTCCCAGCGCGCTGTAATATACCATTTGCCGTACCTGTTCCAGCAAGAAGCCGGGAAAGGTGTGGGAAAGCGTTTGCATGAACAGGTTGCCCTTTAACCGAGCCGCGATCGCCCGTTGCGCCAATTCAACAAATTCAGCCGTATCCAGAAAGGCATCGAGTTTGCCGCCCCCGTGATAAAACATGGCCTTCATGCAATATTCGGAGAACTCATAATTGATCCGATCGTGCCACCAATGGCGCAGCAATTTATTCCAAGACACCTCGCCGTTGAAGTACTTGAAAAAGGGAAACAGCACTAAAAACTGCTCTTCAGAAATGTAAATTAAATTGCGCCAGTAAGCATCCAACACATATCCGTAACTTTTCAGGATGCCAACAACCTCCATCACATTTTCCGGCGAATCGGGCAGCAAAGCTCCACCTTGCTCCAGCCTGGTGATAATGTCGGCCAAAGGATGAGCGGCTGTCGTCGTGCGACCAATCATGTTCATAGGCTTTTCAAGCAGCAGGGCATCGGTAGAGGGATTACAACATATTCGCTGAAACCGCAGGACGATTCAAGGTGGCTGGCGCTTCAAGCTCATGGCGAGACTGGGAGGCGTTGGGCGGAACTGTCGCGATCGCCGCCTCGGGTGAGAGCAATGCCGTGGTCGTCGTTTCGCTCCAGCGCACCATCCAATTGGGCTGCACTCCCAGAAACACAATCAAGATGGCCAAGATAAACGCTGGGAGGCGCTCTGTCCACGAGACATCTGGAAGATTGGCAAATTGCTCCGGCAATCGTCCGAAGAAGGTCCGGTTCACCAACAGCAAGAAGTAGACGGCGGTTAGCCCGGTTCCAACCATAGAACAAAGAGTTTGGACCGGGAAAACAGCAAAACTGCCGCGAAAGATGAGGAATTCGGAAATGAAGCCCATCATCCCTGGAATGCCAGCACTTGCCATGACTCCCGTTACCATCAAAGTGCCCACCAATGGTAATCCCCGTTCTGGATTAAGTAACCCGCGCAACACATCGATATTTCGGGTTCCAGTTTTTTGGTAAACCACACCCACCAGCAGAAATAGCATGGCTGAAATTAAGCCGTGGCTGACCATCTGAAACATCGCCCCCAGAATGCTTAACGGGGTTGCGGCAGCAGCGGCCAATAAGATGTAGCCCATATGGCCGATCGAACTATAGGCCACCATCTTTTTCATATCAGCCTGGGCGATCGCCGTAAAGGCACCATACAGCACACTGACGACAGCCCAAATGGCCAGATAAGGAGCCAACAACGACCAGGACTCTGGAAATAACTGCAAGCCGAAGCGTAACAGACCATAGGTGCCCAACTTCAGTAAGACCCCAGCTAACAGCACAGAAATTGGAGTAGATGCCTCCACATGGGCATCGGGTAACCAGGTATGCAACGGGACTAACGGAATCTTAATGCCAAACCCGACAATGATCAGGCCCAGCAAAATTAACTGGCTGGTGGCTGGCAGTAACTGAGTGTTGATGTCAGCATAATCAAAACTATTTGCATGACTCAGCCAGACAGCACCCAAGAACCCAGCCAGAATCAAAATTCCTGAAAGCGCTGTATAAATTAGAAATTTCGTAGCTGCATAACCTCGCCGAGCGCCGCCCCAAATCGCAATGAGAAAATACAGCGGGATGAGTTCCAGTTCATAAAACAGGAAAAACAACAGCAGGTTTTGAGCTAGAAATGCCCCAGCTACCCCGCCGTTGAGGATCAGGATCAAGATGTAGTATAGGCGTGGACGTTGAATCGTCTTATCGGAACTGTAGACTGCCATCCAGGTAAGCAGGCCGTTGATAATCACCAGCGGCAGCGACAAACCATCCAGCCCAAGTTGATAGCTCAGCCCCAAAGATTCAATCCAAGGTAACAGTTCTTGAAACTGGGTATGAGCGGTTAGCTCATCAAACTGGGTGGCCAGGACAACCGACCAGATAAAAACAAAGCCTGTTGCTCCCAGCGCAATCCAGCGAGGTAAAGCCGCCTTGGTGGGGGGGAGCAATCCAATAACTAAGGCTGCGGCGATCGGAATCCAGACCAGAATACTTAACATAGGGGGGAGATGATTAGCGCAAGAAAAAGGTGAGCAGAGCGCGATCGCTTAACCGAACGCATAAGTGAGCAGGAAATTCCACATGGGGTAGGTCAGCCATATTCCCAATAAACCGACGCCCAGCAGGATAGTTAGTAAGTAGAACTGAGATTGCCCCGAAGCGCTATACTTCAAGCTTTCGCCGCTAAGAATTGAAGCAAGCCCAACCAGATTCACGAAGCCATCCACCACGTAGCGATCGAACCAGGCACTAAATTGAGACACAAGGTTCACAAACCAGACGACTGTCACGCGGTAGAGTTGATCCACATAAAAGTCGTAGGCCAGCATGTCTTGAAACAGTTTGAAAGGCATTTGTACTGAGCGCGTCCACACGCCAGTGAACTGAGTCAAGCTACCGATCGCACAACCCAACCCTCCTGACAGCACCAGTAACGCTACCGCCGCTTGATTCATGTAACTCCAATCTGGCAGCAGTGAAAGCTGGCTCAACATGATTGGCCCCAGGAAAGTGACGATCGTCAACGACACCATCGGAATCGCCATCGTCCAGGGGACTTCTGGGGCACGACGAGTTTTGACCTTAGGCTGCCCCAGAAAGACAAGCCGGAAGACCCGCGTGAGATTAAATGCAGTTAAGCCGTTGACGATCAGTAAAACGCTGACGAGCCAGGGATTGTCATACCAGAATGCGTTAATTCCCTCTCGCATGGCCCAAAACCCACCCAGGGGCAGCAGGCCAACTAGCCCAGCCGCTCCCGTCACAAATGCAGTTGTCGTCGCAGGCATCCGCGCCCCCAGCCCGCCCATTTCTGTAATGTCTTGAGTACTGGTCGTAACAATGATCGAACCGATACTCATAAAGATGAGGGCTTTAGAAATGGCGTGAGCAAACAGCACCAGCAATGCCACATTCGTCCACTGCATCCCGACGGCGATAAACACAATTCCCAGGTAAGCACTAGTGGAGTGAGATAAGGCCCGTTTGATGTCAATTTGCGCGATCGCCACAAGCGATGCTCCGATCGCCGTCATCGTGCCTAAGGTGACTAAAGCAATAGAGGCCACGGGCGACAAAACTAGAATCGGTTGTAGCTTAATCAAGACATAGGCCCCACAAGCGACGACCACCGAGTTGCGCAAGATCGACGCGGGATTTGGACCTTCCATCGCTTCGTCTAGCCACATGTGTAGAGGAAATTGCGCGCATTTACCGATCGGGCCGGAAATCAACGCTAAACCTAGCAGCGTCGAAACCATGGGCGAGAGGGTAGCCGTATCTGCCCAAGCATAAAGCTCCTGGAAATCCAACGTTCCAGCCAACGTTGAAAGGGCGACAACTCCCATTAGCAGCAATACATCGCCAACGCGCTTCGTTAAAAACGCATCTCGGGCAGCGGTAACAACCAGCGGTTGGGCATACCAAAACCCCACCAGCAAGTATGTCGAGAGCGTCAACATTTCCAGCAGCGCGTAGGAAAGAAACAAAGAATCACTCAGGGCTAATCCCGTCATTGCGCCTTCAAAAAAGCCCATGAGCGCAAAAAAGCGGGCCAACGCCCAATCTTTCTCCATGTAACCTAACGAAAAGAACTGAGCCAGGAAACTTAAGCCCGTGACTAGTTCTGCGGCTCCCAGGCTCATGGGTGAGATGTCGATCGCAAACGAGAGATCAAGATCGGCGGCTTTGAACCAATGGATCAAAATTGGCTCCGGCTCAACATTGAGGCTAGCCCGAAACGCTAATGCACCATGCATCAAAGCGGCCAACGTCATTAACAAGTTGAAGTAAGCGGCAGGACGCGGACCGGTGCGTCGGATGTAACCGACAGACCAAGGCAATGTCAACACGGCTCCAATCAAGCCATAGATCGGGATCCACCAACTCGATTCCAATAAAAAAACTTGCATTCAATTAACCTTCTTGCTCGATTGACGCCCTCAAAGAATTATTCCAATTCACAACCTGAGACCTAGCCGAAACAGTACGGCTAAACGACAGGGTCTCGGGCTGAGGTGAAGGGAAGATCACTAAGCTTGAGCTTGATTATTGATGGCGTTAAAAATTTCAATGTCAGTTTGTAGTGCTTCAACCATAAAACGTTTCATCTGGAAAAACAATGAGATTGAACTTCAAACTCCTCTACATAAATTTATCTTATAAATGCGCATTCTATGTTGGATAACTATTGAATCAAACCTATAGGTTTGCCCTGGCGCTACAGGCTTAGAATCAATTGTACTTATAACGTATGTTTTCTTGACATCTCTTAAATCTGGCTTTGAGTGGGACTCCTATCAACCTAAACTTCCGTTGCGATCGCGATTTTTGCGGCTCCAAATCATAGAAAATTGCGTGAGGGACTGACTATCTAGCCTGAATCGCAGATTTTGGCGCATCAATAAATTGTACTTATGCACGAAATTTGTAACTATCATTGGACTTTATATTGATTAATGGTCAACCTGCCCCGTATGCTTTGTTTAAGCATAGTGAAAATCTTGATAAGGACTGAAATGATGGGCGTTTCCGTCAGATTTTTCATCCCTTTTCAAAAATATTAGTTTCACTTATCAGGAGCCTTAGAATGCCTATTGCAGTCGGAATGATTGAAACGAGAGGATTCCCCGCAGTCGTGGAAGCGGCTGATGCGATGGTGAAAGCCGCTCGGGTCACATTGGTGGGTTATGAGAAGATTGGTAGTGGTCGCGTCACAGTCATCGTACGCGGCGATGTTTCCGAGGTTCAGGCATCGGTGGCGGCTGGGATTGAGTCCGCAAAGCGTGTGAATGGCGGGGAAGTGGTTTCTACCCACATCATTGCTCGCCCCCACGAAAACCTGGAATATGTTCTGCCGATTCGTTACACCGAAGCGGTGGATCAGTTCCGAACGTGATGCAGTCGGCGATCGTATGCAGTTGCGATCGGGCTACTTGAGTCGGTCTGGTTTGCTGAGCTGGACTCGTTGGTTACATGTTTTGTTCATTGATTGGAAGGGAGTATTGACATGGCAATCGCAGTAGGAATGGTTGAAACGTTGGGGTTCCCCGCAGTTGTGGAAGCCGCCGACGCAATGGTAAAAGCCGCTCGCGTCACCCTGGTCGGTTACGAAAAGATCGGTAGCGGTCGCGTGACCGTGATTGTGCGGGGTGATGTGTCTGAAGTGCAGGCTTCCGTTGCCGCTGGAATTGAAAGCGTGAAACGAGTCAACGGTGGACAAGTGTTGTCTACCCACATCATTGCTCGTCCCCACGAAAACCTGGAATACGTTCTGCCAATTCGCTACACCGAGGCAGTAGAACCATTCCGCGAGAGCGTTAGTGGCATCCGGCCTCTGAACCGTCCTTAAACTATTTAAGAGATGATGTGCCCAAGTTCTGATTGCGGCACTTATCGGGTTCAGTTTAGGGTTCGTTTTTCGGAAGCGTCTAATGCAAATTGCCAGAGTGCTTGGCACCGTCACGAGTACGCAGAAAGAGCCGAGTCTCAGGGGCATTAAGTTCCTGGTTGTCCAGCTCATCGACGATGATGGAACTCCACTTCCTGGTTACGAAGTTGCTGCCGACAGTGTTGGCGCTGGAGTTGGCGAGTGGGTATTGGTCAGTCATGGCAGTGCCGCTCGTCAGGTTCCAGGAAGTGAGCAACGCCCCCTTGACGCTGCTGTGATCGCCATTATTGATACGGTGGGTGTGGAGAATCAGATTCTTTACAGCAAGCGAGAGCAAGATCGCTAGTGAGCAGACCTTTGGAGATTTTCCGTTTATGGCAGTCCGTAGTTATGCGGCTCCTCCAACCCCGTGGTCAAAGAGTTTGACCGAGCCTAAGATTCATGAATCTGCCTACATTCATTCCTTTTCAAATGTGATTGGGGATGTCCGAGTTGGTTCTAACGTGGTGGTTGCACCTGGAACATCGATTCGGGCAGATGAAGGGGGACCTTTTCATATCGGCGATCGCTCTAATGTTCAGGATGGCGTTGTCATTCATGGCTTAGAGCAGAGTCGTGTGGTGGGCGATGATGGTGCGTCCTACTCTGTTTGGGTGGGCAACACCACTACGCTCGCTCATATGGCATTAATTCACGGACCTGCTTACATCGGCGATGAGTGTTTTATTGGATTTCGCTCGACTGTGTTTAATGCTCGAGTGGGACGCGGTTGCATCGTGATGATGCATGTCTTAATTCAAGATGTGGAAATTCCATCAGGAAGGCTGGTGCCGTCTGGCGCGGTGATTACCAGCCAACAACAAGCCGATCGCTTGCCACAGGTGCAAGAAGCCGATCGGATTTTTGCTGCCCATGTGGCAGGGATGAATGAGGCTTTGCGATCGGGGCAGGTTAGCACTCACGCCATGGCTCCGGTTTCAGAGACTTCTGAAGCGGTTAGTCGATCGACAGCAGCAAATTTGACCAGTGAGGGCGAAACTCAGCGCCAGTTCACCAAGGGAGGGAGTATGGATTCTAGTTTAGTTAGCCATGTACGGCAGTTGTTGGCGCAGGGATACCGGATCGGGACAGAACACGCCGATGAGCGACGGTTTCAGACCAGTTCCTGGAAAAGTTGTGCCCCCATTCAGGCCAGTAACGAATCACAAGCACTGGCAGAACTGAATGCTTGTCTAGCTGAACATGCTGGAGAATACGTCCGCTTGATCGGCATCGATACCAAAGCGAAAAAACGAGTTTTAGAAACAATTATTCAGCGACCGGGCGATCAGCCTGGTCAATCGATGTCAAGTAGTAGTTCAGCATCCTATAGCTACTCGGCACCTAAAGTTGCTCATAGTCCTGCCAGTGGGCTGGGAAGTGGTACTGCATCCGATTTAGTGGCTCAAATCAGAAGCTTGCTGGCTCAAGGTGCCCGGATTGGGATGGAACACGCCGATGTCCGACATTTTCAAACTAGTTCCTGGACAACCTGCACGCCTATTCAATCCACCCGTGAAGCGGATGTGTTAGCTGGACTAGAAGCTTGTATGCGGGAGCATCCAGGGGAATACGTCCGTTTGATTGGGATTGATCCAAAAGCGAAGCGGCGATTAGCTGAAGTGATTATTCAACGCCCGAATGGCAAGTCGCCGCAATTAACCGGCGGTTCTCCATCTCATAGTTCTGCACCCCATAGTTCCTCCCCCTCAACTTATGGCAGTGCCGCAGCGAGTTTTAGCGGTGGTGAATGGGCTACTCAAGTGAGCCAATTGGTGGCACAGGGGTATACAGTCGGGCTGGAATATGCCGATGAGCGCCGCTTCCGGACGAGTTCGTGGACTAGTACCCCGGCGATTCAAGCTCGCAGAGACGCTGATGCGATCGCCGCTATCCAAGCCTTCCTGGGTGAACATAGCAATTATTACGTGCGCCTGGTTGGGGTTGACCCGAAAGCCAAGCGGCGCGTTGCCGAAGTGGTGATTCATCGTCCTAATGGCAAAGGGGGGCGGAATTCTGCCCCTCAACCTGCCAGCCCCTCAACGCCTCAATCTTACAATCCACCTCCTGCTTACCATTCCTCAGCCAGCAACAATGGCAGTGGCCGCTTAAATGGAGATGTAGCCAGTCAGGTTCGGCAATTGCTGGCTCAGGGCTGTCGAATCAGCACCGAGTATGCCGATGAGCGGCGGTATAAAACCAGTTCCTGGCAGAGCGGCGCTGCAATTCAGGCAAATCGTGATTCTGATGTAATGGCGGCTTTGAATGCGTTTGCCAATGACCATGCGGGCGATTACGTGCGCTTAGTGGGCACTGATCCAAAAGCCAAACGCCGTGTGGTCGAGACGATTATTCAAAAGCCAGGGAAGAAATAAGGAGAAAGGGCAGTGGGCGCTGGTGGTGGGTCGCCGTTCTTCCCGCAGGCGCGACTCGACATTCCTCCAACCTGATGATTTGATCCCAACTCTGGTGCCTGCACTCAAGAGGAACTGATGTCTTTGCGATCGCTACAATTAAATCCAATTAGCACGTCGCATTACTACACCAGTGGAGATGTCACAATTCATGCCGGTGTGGCGATCGCGCCCGGTGTTTTGTTGCAGGCCGATGCCAATAGTCGGATTGTGATTCAAGCAGGAGTCTGCATCGGAATTGGGGCCATCCTGCATGCCCACAACGGCGCGATCGAGATTGGTGAAGGGGCTAACATCGGGGCCGAAGTGTTGCTAGTGGGGCGGGTTCAAATTGGTGGGAGTGCTTGTCTGGGGGCGGCCACAACCGTAATCAATAGCACTGTGGCGCGGGGGCAAATTATTCCACCGGGTTCTTTGATTGGGGACAACAGCCGCTCGCCAGACGAGTTGCAAGCGACGGACACCGTAATCTATCCGGCAACTGATTCTTTAACGGCTTCCTCCGGGACGAGCGAACCGCCATCTCCAACCGAGGTCAATAATTTGGCCATCCCCAACGAGGAGAAACCCAGCGTCAATGTGTACGGGCAGATGTATGTGAATCGGATGTTTGTCAAAATGTTTCCTCATCATCCCCGCACGTCCCCCTTGGCTGAATCCGCACCTGACCAAGAAGACCCCTGGGATGATTAAACCAAACGCTTTAAGGGACGTTGAAACCAGCGTCCCTTCTTGATAATTGCCGTTAGGATAAGACTATCCACCCAACATGACCGCATAATGAATCGACGCGAAGATTTCACTGAAATGGCATTGGGGCTGGTTTCGGCCCAAAGCTTTCCCGCGATCGTTGGGATTGCTGACCACATGTTGAAGTCCTCCGGTGTGACATTGGTTGGCTACGAAAAGATTGGTGGCGGCCACTGCACTGCGATCGTGCGGGGAAATGTGGCCGATGTGCGGTTGGCTGTGCAAGAAGGGGCTGAACGCGCCGAACAATTTGGGCAAAAGCTTTCAACGCTGGTGGTGCCGCGGCCCATGCCAAATTTGGAAGTCGTCTTGCCGATCGGCAATCGGTTAGCGCAACTAGCGACCGGACGCGGCCACAGCAAACTCAGTAATCAAGCCGTTGGGTTACTCGAAACTCGCGGCTTTCCGGCCATGGTGGGGGCGGCTGATGCCATGTTGAAAGCGGCTGAAGTTGTATTGGCGGCCTATGAAACGATCGGCGCTGGGTTGTGTACGGCGATCGTCCGGGGAACCGTGGCTAACGTCGCTATGGCCTTGGATGTGGGGATGGTGGAAGCAGAACGCATTGGTGAACTGCATGCCGTGATGCTGGTGCCCCGGCCCCTGGAGGATCTGGATCAAACTCTTCCGCTGGCAAGCTGCTGGATCGAAGAAATGCAGCCACTCAAGATTCCATTGGCTGTCAAAGAGACCGAAAAACAGACTGTGGCCCTGCCCGAACTGAAGCAGGATATGAAAGAGTTGGCGATGCAAACGACCGATCGCCTCCTGCCCGAACCCCGTCAACCCGAAGCACAACCCTTCACCCCCGAATCGGTGCCCCTGGAATCGCCGCTCGAAGTCGAAGACTACTCCCCCGCCGCACCCCAAGAATTGGCGATCGACCTGCCAGACGCCACAAGCAATCCCGACTCGCCGTCCGACACTCCAACTCGCCGCCGACAACTTAGAAGACGCGATCGCCGGAAATAGTTCTCAAACTCTTGCCGTGGCTGCCTTCGAGGGGTGCTGTCCTGCCTCTTTGGGGGATTGCCATCGCTCGAGCCGCTGCTTCTCGCTTCTGCCCTAATCTTCTCGCGGCGCATTTATAGCCGTCGCCATGTGAAATGTGGCAGACTTCGGCGTGAGCGCGATTCGGCTGAGCTCATCGTCGAAGCCTCAGTCGAACGAGGCGCGTCAGAACACCTACCCAGAATTGGCAGTCCAGCCATTTGATCTGTCCTAAGTGTTCTGATGATCTGTCCTAAGTGTTCTGACCATAGCTATAAATCAGGCTTGCTTTTGGTCTTGCATTTGCGGCCCTGTCCAGATGCTGTTCATGGCTTGACCAAAAATACTGGGCCGATCGCCCCGTGCCAACAACGTGTGGCCCATTGAATCAACGGTCCATTGTTGCCAGTGTTCGTCGCCCATCATGCCAGCTCGAAATAGCACCCGTTCGGGATGAAGTTGGCTCCAGCCTAAAAGCACCGCATTGGTGTAACGAATCCGCGTGGGGGCAATGGTATGAACTCGATTACGTCTGCGATCAACAATCACGCCATAATCGGAAGCGATATCTGACCCCAGGATTGATTCAAACTCACGGGCCAACAGCTGATCGCCCGCCTCTGACCACGACACCGGGATCACGATCGAAATATGCCCATGCAGGTCATTGCCAGTATCCAAAAATGGATTATTGGCCAGGGGCGACGTTGGTGTAATGGCCTGTAAGTCGCCACTTTGCAAGTTTTCGAGAAACAACACACTGGTGACGTGACTACTAAAATAATCGTGCTCCACTTGCATCTGAATTCGACTGTAGGCCGCATAAGTTTGATCAGGGGAGATGAGCGATTGCGTGCGGTAGCAGTAGGTTCCTGTCAGATGGCTGGAATAGCTGGCAGATAAGGTGGCCAGCACCCAATTCCAGGGAATGGGATGGGGACTATCCAGTGGGTCAACCTGGATGGAATGTTGAGACATGATCGCCGCCCTAACGATGAGAGAAACTCAAAAGCAAAAATGAACCCCACTGGACAAACTGATTCCAGGAGGGAACATCCCAGGAGAACACGGAAACAAATCAATCCGAGGAGAAGAGTCTAACCCAACTTTCTACGAGTAGCAGTAGGGGTTCATGAAGAGTTGCAGGTCGAAGCAAAGTTGACAGTCGGTAGACTCTTCAAAACTCTCCAACAAAAAACTTGAGCGGAAAGATAAGACCTTATTTCCTATGTATAACAGCGATCTCCTTGAAAAAAAGAGATTTTCCAAAAGCTTCCATGAGATTTAAGGTTTCGTTTATAGCATTTGATTAAGACCTGACATAAGCGGTAAGACCCTCATAATGGTTGGTTTTGGAGAGAATTGCTGCGGCCAAGGAGGAAGTTGCAAACTCAATTCTAGGTCGGTGTTCTAACTCGCTTTTGCCCCATGACGCATAGCGATAGCGATAAATATCTACCCGCGTTGAAAAGCGCAAATTCATTGATAGAGTAGCCATACGCACAAACGCCATCGCTATGAAGATAGTTTTCTTTGGAACTCCTGACTTTGCCGTGCCCAGTTTGAAGCGCTTGATTGCTCAAGCGGATGTGGAGGTGTTGGCTGTCGTCACTCAACCCGACAAGCGCCGGGGCCGAGGGAATCAACTACTACCGTCACCCGTGAAAGCGATCGCCCTCGAACATCAGATTCCAGTTTGGCAACCCAAAAGTGTGAAGAAAAATGCGGAGGCGTTAGCGGCGCTCAAGGCTACACAGGCGGATGTTTTTGTGGTGGTCGCCTATGGCCAGATTTTGTCGCTAGAAATTTTAGAGATGCCGCGCTTGGGGTGTGTCAATGCGCATGGTTCGATTTTGCCGAAGTATCGAGGGGCTGCGCCGATCCAGTGGAGCCTTTACAACGGCGATCGGGAAACAGGCATCACGACTATGCTGATGGATGCTGGCATGGACACCGGGGCAATGCTCCTGGACGCCCGAACCCCGATCGCCCTGCTCGACAACTTTGATGGTGTGGCGGCGCGACTGGCCAACCTCGCCGCCGAGTTACTCGTGGACACATTGCAGCAACTTGAACAGGGCCAGCTTCAACCTGTACCGCAAGACTCTACCCAGGCCACCTATGCACCGCTGATCCAAAAAGCGGACTACGAGCTGGATTGGACTCGCTCAGCGATCGCCCTCCACAACCAGGTACGCGGCTTTTATCCCAACTGTTTTACTCCGTTTCGCGGAGACATCCTCAAAGTGATGGCTACGATACCGCTGGCTGATCACTACTGGGACGAGTTACCACCGGAGTATCGCTCCTTGCAGCCGGACACGATGGCATGGCCCCAAACAACGGCACAGCCCGGAGAAGTGGTGGCGATCGCGAAAGGACTGGGGGCGGTCGTCAAAACAGGGGCAGGACTACTGCTATTAAAAGAAGTGCAACTGGCTGGTAAACGCCCGCAGTCTGGCATCGATTTTGCCAATGGGACGCGCCTGCTGCCGGGGGAGCGGTTCCACTCTTGACTGGGATCATTACCCATCATGATATTCAGTCGTGCGAGTGTGGTATACCTGAGTGAGGTTTGTTGAGGTATTTTAAGCAAAATTCCTCAGCGCTGCTCGATTGCCTTGAGCAGTTTCCCAGGGCATCCAATCCCTTTCATCAAGGTGGTTGGCGATCGCTCCGGCGATAGCGCCTGCCTTGCCGTGTCACAGGGTCTAACCAGTTGGCATTGTGTTGACTGTTGCTGCTTTTTCACTCTAAACAATTCATGACGCTGACTTTTCCTTCTCAACCGAATACTACGGCTTCCGCCACTTCCGACTTTCGCCTGAAAGACATCATTAAAACATTGCCCAAAGAATGCTTTCAAAAGAACTCCCGGAAAGCCTGGATGTCCGTTTTCGTGAACGTTTGTATGGTGGTGTTGGGGTATTTCAGTATTGTCTTTGCCCCCTGGTATTTGTTACCGATTGCCTGGATTTTTACCGGCACCGCTTTGACCGGTTTTTTTGTGATTGGGCATGATTGTGGTCATCGATCGTTCGCCAAACGGCGCTGGGTTAATGATTTAGTTGGGCACATTTTCATGATGCCGTTGATTTACCCGTTCCATAGCTGGCGCATTTTGCACAATCAACACCATGCCTACACGAACAAGATGGATGTAGATAATGCGTGGCAACCATTTCGACCAGAGGTGTTTGGGCGCTTCAATACCTTCCTGCGTGTGGCTTATGAACAGATGCGGGGGCGGCTCTGGTGGCTCGCCTCAACCATTCACTGGGCTGGATTACACTTCAACCTGGCTCAGTTTGAACCGAAAGACCACAAAAAAGTGAAGCTGTCGATCGCGGTAGTCGTCGGTTTTGCGGCGATCGTCTTCCCCTGGCTGCTCATCAACTTTGGAATTTGGGGTTTCGTCAAGTTCTGGCTCTTGCCTTGGCTGGTCTACCATTTTTGGATGAGTACCTTTACGCTGGTGCATCACACTGCACCGCACATTGCCTTCAGTGAACCGGAAGACTGGGATGCGGCCAAAGCTCAATTAGCTGGCACTGTGCATTGTGAATATCCCGCTTGGGTCGAATTCTTGTGCCATCACATCAACGTACACATCCCGCACCACATTTCCACAGCAATTCCCTCCTACAACTTGCGGTTGGCGCACAACAGCCTGAAGCAGCATTGGGGTGAATACTTAACCGAGACCACGTTTTCTTGGGCTTTGATGCAGGAAATTGTCACGGAATGCCATCTATATGATGCTCGCGGTGGATATTTGTCCTTCCAGGATTTTTACCGGGGCAAGTAAAGCATCCGATCGCAAGTAAAGCCAAAGTTGGGGTTGAAGATTTATTGAATTCAAGGCATGAATAGAAAATGGATCAATCAACCCCGCATGCCTAGAACCTTTCTACCAATCGAGAGGTCTGTCGAGGTGGGGGCTGCCTTTCACTGAATATGGTGCCATTGCGGCTAAACGTGCCCTAGCGAAAGTGAGATTTTGACATGAGAAATTTCCTTAGGAGCATGAATTCAATCACCTGTGGGGTGGGCATCTTGTCCGTCTAATTCGAGCAGGCCAGATGCCCGCTCCACGCGAAAACAGTACTTTTGGCGATTAAGCCGCACATCGCATAAGTTATTTATAGCTGTAGCCATGTGTAACGTGGCGAAAGCGAGTCAGAACGCCTACCCAGCATTGGCTCTTCAGCTTTTTCCATGTCCTAAGTTTTCTGACCAAAGCTATAATCCTCATTCCTTAACATCTAGAACTTAGAACCTGGAACCTAAAAAAGTGCGTCATCCTGAAAAAACGCGGCTATCCTGGGTCTAGTTCGACACTAGAAGGGAGTGGCAGCGATGAATGGGCGTATCATGCTTGGTTTTCTGGGCATCTTCCTATTGTTGGCTGGATGTTCTGGAGAGGCTGAAAACACAACAGCATCAAATCCATCGCAACCCCCTGAGGTCGCCACCGGTTCACCAACTTTCAGCGCACCGTTGGTGAATCAATCGCCAAAATCGGGAAGTTTGCCGCCTGTGCCAGGTTTGTTGCAACCGACGAATGCCAAAACGCGAACGGGCGCGATCGTGACAGGCCGCCGCGATCCCTTTGCCGCCATCCCAACATCAGTTCCGATCGTGGTCGCGTCGAACCGATCGCCGGTGAAAGTTAATGTGGCCCCACTGCCGACGCAAGCTCCAACGGGTCGGCCAGCCATTCTACCCTTGCCGCCGCTAGCAACGGCTCCTGTGGGGGCATTGCCGGATCTGTCTGGCGGGTTGCCGTCTGTGCCGGTCCCAGTTGCGCCGCCGTCCCCCACCGCGCTGGCAGAGTCGATTGAGGTAAGCGGGGTCGTGCAGGTGGGTGGCAAATGGAATGTGATTGTCAAAGAACCCAATGCTTCCAGTAGCCGCTATGTTGCAGTTGGTGAATATTTGGAAAATGGCAAAGTGCTGGTGAAGAAGGTGGTTTCGCCTGCTAGCGCTGATCCAATCGTGGTTTTGCAGCAGGATGGGGTTGAGATTCGCAAATCTCTGGTTTAGGCTGAAGGCAGATTCCGATTCCGCATGGAGGCAACTGGATTAGCGATGAGCGATCGCAAAGCGTCTCCTCTTTCCGCCGAACGTCGTTCTCTCAATTACGAGGACACTTATTTATGTCCGGTTTGTCGGCATGGGCAAATTTCGTCGTTAGCGCTGATGGATGCGTTTGCTTGTAATTTTTGTCGGCATATCTTTACTGCTGATTTGAAAGATCAGTCGGTGCGGGTGGAGGATAGCTCTCAACCCATGACTTGGCGTTGGAATGGGCTGAGTTGGCAGGGGCTGCATCAGGTGGATGTGGATTTGACCATCGTCATCTGGCTGGTTGGAGCGGTGCTTGTCTTGCTGCCACCCTCGCTGATTTGGATTTCCTCCCATACGTTTCCGCCGATCGAAGGCAGTGGTTGGTATTGGTTTCCAACCATTTGGGTGAGTTTGGCTTTTTTCTTGCATCTAACGCTGGTGTCCTGGTTGTTGGTGGAACATTACCAGGTGCCAGTTTACGTGGCCTGTAAAGTGCGTTTGCAAATGTTGTTAGGGCGACGTTGAAGCCGTTGGCACGATCGGGCTGCTTGGCCTTGGTTCTCGGCGGTCTGTTGGGGCTGGTTGCAAATCGCTGAACTGAGGGTCAAGTCTTTGGAGTAGGGCACGGATTTGCGTGATGTCCTGTGGTTTGGTTTGGGGTTGTTTCTGCAACCAGCCGATCGCCGCATTGGGATTCTGCTGCGCCGCCATGAGTAAAGCGCTCCAGGCTTTAATTTCCAATTTATGAGGATTGACGCGCAGTGCTGCTTCAATCCGGTTTTTAACGCGCCCCTGGTCTGTTTTGAGAAGGCCCACCGTTTCCTGACTGGCTTCCACAGACGAAGCAAAAACTGTAATTGCCCGCTCCCAGCGCCCGTCAAGCAAATTGGCTAAAACTTGTTGACTAGGGCTAGCCCACGAGCCATCGGCCTGGGTTGCGGTGGCTTGGGCGTGCCACTGAATCAAATCCATTTGAGCTTGGGTGGCCGCGTTCCAGGTGTGGGGCGATCGCTGCTTGACTCCTTTGAGCCAGGCTAAACTGGTTGACCACAGCCGGTTGCGAGCCAACAGCAGAGCGCTTTCAACTTGGGGATTGACCGATGCTGTCGCGGCTAGGGAGATTGGTTCTAACTGGACTGGACTCTGGATGAAGCGTTGCGGTCTTACCTGATAAACATCAAACTGTGGCTCCATGCCGATCGTTTGATTGACGATCAACTCTGGCATGTTGCCACCCGTCACTTCCTTCCATCCGGGAATTTCACCAGTGGGACTGGTCCAGGTCAATTTGACGCTGAGGTGCTGGTGTTGGGGGTGGTAATAAAGCACCTGCCCATAGGCGATCGTCTCATTCCCTCGAACTCGATGGCCGCTGAGGTTAAACCAGATACCCTGTTTGAGTCCCGTATCTTCAAAGCGGTTCAGGTGAGTAAGCGGCAGCATCCGACTGGAGCCTTGATTACTGGATGTGGCATCGACCAGCGGGGCGATCGCAAAAGTCTCTTCCACCCCAGAAACTGGGAACTGCTGCACCTGGTAATACGTTTCCTCCGCACTTATTGACTTGGGCAATGCAGGCGCAGATTGATAGATGCGCAATTCCACCAGCCGATCGCAGTTGGCATAACAACTAGCAGACGTTTCCAACACAGGCAACAAAATATCAGTAACAGGTGTTTTGCCATCGACGAAGCTTTGATTTTTACCCAGCAGCAGCAACTCGCCCGCTAACTGTCCCCGCTGGCGCAATTCTGCCCGAATTTCCTGAAGGGTTTGAGTGTGGTTGTCTTGCCTGCGATCGCCGCTCCAGCCAGGTAGCCATTCGTTCACCCAGGTCACAGCTTGCGGATTTACAATCAGACGACAACTCAACCAGATCAACCCTACAGTGCCAGTGCCAGCGAGAAGAAGAATGGCGATCGCACTCGTTATCTGCAAGATCTTTTGCTGAAATGATTTTGGCGCAGCAGCGATCGATGGTTTATGGTGAGAAGGTTTCACCCGGATTGCTGGTTTAACAGGGAGAGTTCCCCGGGGTTGGGTCGGTGGGGAACGCCGAGAAGATTTGGGAAAGTGAGTTCCCATGTGCTGGTTCCAACGTGACGAGTTTCATCCGCCTTACTTTAAAGGCAATTTAGCCACCTGACCACAGCCACACAAAATGATACAAATTGAATAATGGAAAACAAGCGCGATGCGCTTTTGCTTCAGATTTTGGTTTCTTGACACTATTCACTCTTGAACGTGGCAGATTACGGTTTAGCGATTCATACCTCTAGCGCCGCTTTGGGGTTGGCGATCGACAATTTTGCGGGAGACAATCGCGCTCAGGTTTGGGAATTGGGACGCGAAACGTCAAACCTATTGCACCAATATTTACTGGAGTTTCTGCAACCGCAATCCTGGCCAGATTTGAAATTTATTGCCGTGGCCAAAGGTCCGGGTGGGTTTACGGGTACTCGCATTGGGGTTGTGACCGCAAGAACTTTGGCGCAACAGTTGGATCTGCCCCTGTTTGCCATCTCCACCCTGGCCGCAGTGGCTTGGCAAACTGGGCCAACTGAAACGAGGGCGATCGCCGTGCAAATGCCAGCCCAGCGCGGTGAGGTGTTTGGGGCAATTTACACCATTCATCCGGCCTCATCGGCATCGTATGGCTTGGAAAATCTCCTACTCGATGCCGTGATGCCGCTTGACCAATGGCAACAAGCATTGGAAGAGTGGCCGACTCCCTACACCTTGATTGAAACGGATGGCACGATCGCGCACTCTGTAACTGCTCTGCTGAACCTGGCATACCAGGGCTGGCAACAGGGGCAACGCCCCCATTGGTCAGAAGCACTCCCCTTTTATGGTCAGCATCCAGTTGCCTGACCCGTGTTACTATCCTGAACCGGTTGCCATTCAACATTTTTTGTTGCTGGCCTGCGCTATTTCTTTGAGAACGCAGTAGAGTATTGTCTGAAGCAAAGCGGCAGTGCCCATGAACACGGAAGAACTGACTCAAGTTGTAACGGCTCACCAATCTGCCATCTCGCGCCATGACATTGAACTGGCGGATGTTCGTTTGACTTTACAGCATGTCGGCGAACGACTTGATAGTGTGGGCGAACGACTTGATAGTGTGGGCGAACGACTTGATAGTGTGGGCGAACGACTCAACAACATTGGAGAAAGGCTCGATCGCGTCACTGAACAGCAGGAGGCAACCGCCCGCCAGGGACAATTGAATCAGGAAGCGATCGCCACCCTTACAGCCAGTATTCAGGATCTTAGAAACCTGGTCGCAGACTACTTGCAGGGACGCTCAAATCAGGCGTAGCAGAACTCAAACTCCAGTGCTATCGGTCGCTGCACCTGGGGCATAAACCACACTCGGAGCCAACACATAACCATCATTGCGAAACTGCCGTTGCCCAATTCCCAAAAATTGCCCAGAGGCAAGATGCAGGCGAATAGGCGTTGCCGCAGGAATTTCTGTTTGCACATTCAAATCGCTCCAGGCAATGCGCTGCCCCAAGCACCAACGCCGCGCGATCGCCTCCGGTAACACCATGTCCTGAAGCTGACTCAGGGCTACCTCCGGTGCTATTAATCGCAAAGTGTCCTGCTCCATCGCCAAGGCTAAATCTTCCAACGTCATACTGTCTGCCAGTTGAAAGCCACTGCTGGCTGTACGTAACAGGGATGCTAATGTTCCTCCCGTTTGCAGCGCCACACCCAGATCCCGGGCGATTGCCCGAATGTAGGTGCCTGCTCCACAAGTGATAGCCAGCTCAAGGTCTGGAAAATCTCCCGATCGCCAATCAAGTATTGTAATTTGATGCACTTCCACCGTCCGAGGCTCGACATCGACGGCTTGGCCTGCCCGGGCTAGGTCATACAATCGCTTGCCCCCAACTTGAACCGCACTGAAATGGGGCGGAACTTGCTGGATCGTGCCGTGAAAGGCTTGGAGTGCCAGCTTCACCTTGTCCAGGGCAAGCTGACTAGCGCTGTGTTGACTCACAATGTCGCCTTCCAAATCATCGGTGGTGGTCGTCATCCCTAAGCGGATCAGTGCGCGATAACTCTTCTCCCCCGGCAGAAATTGGAGCAGGCGCGTGGCTCGCCCGATCGCGATCGGTAAAACCCCTGTAGCAGCTGGATCCAGTGTCCCGGCATGCCCTACCCGTTTCGTTTTCAGCGATCGACGGACTTTGGCCACACAATCATGAGACGTGAACCCAGTCGGTTTGAGAAGATTTAGAAATCCATCCATTTGAGTCAGGGGAGTTGCGGTTAGGAGTCGGCCTGCAGACGTGAAGTTTGCAAGAAACGGGAGAAAGAAGTGGTAAGGTCTATTTTGCCTGGGAATGGAGGTTAGATCCTAAGCTCAGGCTCAATTCCCGATTCCCCATCCCCAGTCCTATGAAAATCGCGACCTGGAATGTTAACTCGATTCGAACCCGCCTCAATCATGTGGTGAACTGGTTGACTGCTAATCCGGTGGATGTCTTATGTTTGCAGGAAACTAAAGTCGTTGACGATAAATTTCCATTAGAAGCGTTCACGGCGATTGGCTATGAATCTTATGTGTTTGGGCAACCGAGTTATAACGGTGTAGCAATCTTGAGTCGATCGCCCTTGAGTGATGTAAAGCGGGGCTACGCTGCAGTTTTGGGCGAGGCGGTGGCTGAATTTGATGCGCAAAAACGAGTCATCACCGGAATTTTAGAGGATGTGCGGATTGTCAACTTATACGTTCCCAATGGCTCCAGCGTGGGTAGCGACAAGTACGCTTACAAGCTTAAGTGGCTCAGCGTTCTGCACGATTATCTCAAGACGTTGCTGCAAGAACCCAATCATCTTCTGGTGTGTGGCGACTTTAATGTGGCGCTAGCGGACATTGACATTCATGACCCACAGGGGCGCGAAACCGAGGTGATGGCCACCGATGCCGAGCGCTTTGCCTTGAGCGCTGTGTTGGATCTAGGACTGGCGGATGCCTTTCGCAAATTCACCGGTGAAGGGGGCCACTTTAGTTGGTGGGATTACCGCGCGGCCTCGTTCCGGCGGAATGCGGGATGGCGCATTGACCATATCTATCTGACGGCTGGACTTTATGAAAAAGCGATCGCCTGCACGATCGACATTGCCCCCCGTAAATTGGAACAACCCAGCGATCATACCCCTGTGATTGTCGAGTTCTAAGCCGCGCCGAGAACCTTAAGTCTTTCTGCGCCAAATCTGGTCGTGAAAATCCCTGCTTCTATGATTTTGAGGGACTTATTTTCAGCGGGTTTGGAGGCTGACGGGATGCAAAAAATTGTAGAAGTTTTACCCGATAAAGCGGCATTAGTTGAGCGTGCCCTAGATTTAATCGTGATTAAGCTTGAAGCCGCGATCGCGCAGCGTGGGCAATTCACGATCGCCCTTTCCGGCGGCAGCACACCCAAGCCGCTGTACGAAAAGCTGGCCCAACAAGACCTGCCCTGGGAAAAAATTCATGTGTTTTGGGGCGATGAGCGCTACGTCCCACCCACCCATCCCGATAGCAATGAAGGCATGACGCGCCAAGCCTGGTTGGATCAGGTCGCCATTCCCTCTGAAAATATCCATTCCATGCCAACTGCGGCTGCCAATCCAGCGAGCGATGCGGCCAAACACGAAGCGGAGTTGCAGGCATTCTTTCAAGTTGCGCCGGGAGAGTTCCCTGAATTTGATGTCATGCTGCAAGGCATGGGCGACGATGGCCATACCGCATCCCTATTCCCGCATACTGAGGCTTTGAACATCGTCGATCGCCTCGTCACAGTTGGCAACAAGGACGGGCAACCCCGCCTGACCTTCACCGCACCCCTCATTAATCATGCGCGAACTGTGATTTTTCTGGTCTCAGGTGAAAATAAACAACCCGCTCTGCGTCAAGTGTTTGCCGTTGAAGGGGATGCCTCCCTCTATCCGTCTCGCTTGATCCAACCTGCAGGTGAGCTTTGGTGGCTCCTCGACCACGCGGCTGGGAAAGAACTGAGCCAGTAAGAGTGCTACACTGCCAAGCGTCCAGCCGCACCCCCGATCGTTGCTGGCAACCCCAGAATAATGACGTAACTCAACCAAGTCTGCCAAGGGGTCTGGCTGTCTAGTTTGTCGAAGAATAACAACATGCCCGCGGCTGCCAATAACGAAAGCAGGTAAGACGCGATCGTTTCACTCGATGGGCGTTGAAAAATTCCTCGCTGTTGCTGACGTTTAGCTTGATTTGTGAAGCCAGCCGCAAAGACGATCGCATAAGAAATCACCAGGGAGGCACCCATCACACCCAGCAACCAGAGACCACTGACTGCCGCGGCTAACATCGGCACCTCATCAGTGGGAGCAATATTAAAGGCAATGATGATGGCACCAATCAACGTGCTACTCACATCTGACAACGTTGCGCGGAGATGTCCATGATTGGCTGCGGATGAATTGGTGTTCTCGGGTTGGTTTTCATCACCACTTAAGAATTGATTGGCAAGAGCCACACCCAGCGTAAAAGGCACCCCCTCATAGACGATTTTGCCTACTGCTTCATTCAGTGGGGTTTCTAGAGTAATTTCCCGTAGCAAAACTAGCATAAACCCGGCACAGAGGAGGCCGATCGCCATTGCCTCCACACTATCTGTGGCATCACTTTGCCAATCCTGGTCTGGTGTTTCCCGAAAGCCAGCAATTCGGTTCAGCATGAACACGATCGCAAACGTCAGCACCATCGCCAACAACACCCGAACCATTGGAATCGAGGAGCCAATCCACCAAACTTCCATGGTGTAAAGTAACGGAATGCCGAATAAAAAACCGCCAGATGCTCCACGGATGAGATCATCAAATTCTTGTCGCCATTGGCTCGATTGCTTCCAGGTTTTGCCCATTGCCTTGCCTGCATCAGTAAGATTGCTAGCTTAAGCTGCAAGGGGACATTTTATTTCTACTGAAGGGTAGATTCGTTAGCCGATGAACCGGGTTGTAGCTCCTGAGTTGCCGCTTCCGGCGGCGGCTGATTCAACTCATTTGCGGTGGGTGAAATGGTACACATCTCTGACGTGATCGGTGGTGTGTTGACCACGACTGACTGATACCCAGCCGTATTCAGTAACTGCGTGACGACCAACTTGGCGCGATCGCTCGCCTTTTGCAGCACACCCTCTTGGCAAGCTGCAGTGGTAATTTTTTGCAGTGCTTCTTGCTGGGCTAAGGCTTGCAGTTGCGGCCCTGTATCTGGCCCCAGTCCTAACATGCCGCGATCGTAGTCATAGACCTGAGACTTATGGACATCAATCTTTCGATCTAGGATGCGGGCTGCGGGCAATTGGAGTTGAAGCGTGTCATTCGCAACCTGTAAATCCGTCGGCGAGAGCTGGCTTAAATCAACTCCAGCTTTGACCTCGCCATAGGCAATGTAAAGCAGTTTTGTTTTACCAAACACAAATCCTCCCAGAGCCGCATCTTGCTCTGTCGGCACAACCGCTTGCATCGTAAAAACGGCAGTTGTCAATTCGCTCGCCTCACGCATCTGCTGCAACACCAGCGATTTGACATCGACTTGTGGTTCGGATACTTTTGGCCCCACTAAATTGTTGAATGCGTTCCGTGCAAGGTCCCCGATGGGAACGTCTCGCAGGCCAACCAGGAGAGTAGCCACGATCGCGCCCCCCGAAAGCATCCACAACAACCCACCAAACCAACTTCCACCAGACTGATGCCGAGAATGACTGCCTTTCATCGCCAACTAACAATAAATGATACCAATGTATCATGTTTCAGTGCGTTCGTCTCAAGCTGCTGGCTATGCAGAATTTAGCACGCGATCGCTTGCTGGTTTAAGGCGTTCAACATCAAGTTGGCCCGTCTTGCTGCCACCTTATCCCAGGTATACTCATAAGCCTGCTGACGTGCCGATTCACCCATTTGCTGGCGTAACTCCTGATCAGTCGCCAGAGTGACCAGGGTTTCGACCCAACGATCTTCTGCTTCTGCCGGAATCACAAAGCCGTCGACGCCATCTCGAACAATGCCCCCTGCCCCCATCGGCGAAGCCAACACCGGTAAACCATGAGCCATCGCTTCATACGTCACGAGGGGACTGCCTTCCTCTAAACTGGGTAAGACAAATACGTCTGCTGAGAGGTAATACGAAGCATAATCAGGTCTTGCATTGAGGACGACTACATCGGTTCGAGATAAGGTATTGCTACAAAGTTCCGCCACCACTGGATCAAGGTGTCCTAAGATAACTAGCTTGCCTCGAATATTAGCTTTCTCCCAAACTCGAAGCAGTGTTGGTAATCCTTTGCGAATGCTGTCACTGCCCATAAATACAGCAGTAAAATCATCACTTCGTTGCTTTGGAACTGGTTTAGCTTCATGTAGATAAGAGAATCGCTCAGGACTCCAACCTTCACTGGTTGTTAACAACTTGTAGGCGGGAACACCTGCATCTAGAAATGATTGAGTCACGATTTGACTGGGACATAGGAGAAAGTCTGCCAATTCAATTTCTGCTAATTCTGCACGAATAGACTTTAAGTTTGCTTGGTGAGTCGGTTTTAATCCTAATTGGGTGTATCCTTCATCTAAAATTTGTTTTGATAATCCTGTAAAACAATTGACTCGTTCTAGAAATATGGGCTTGCTAAAACTTCTGGCTTTTTGCATTGTTTTTAGTGAAATTCCAGGCCAAATGTAGGCAGCATCAAACTGCTGTAGCTTTCTCAAAAATAGATTCTCAGCCATCTTTCTGGGAAGTTCTCCCTGCTTGTAGTAGTACCATCTCAGAAACGGTGACACAGCTTCTGTCATTCGAGGTTGGCGGAGTGTGGCATCACAACTTGGAACTACCATGTGAGCATATAAATTTGGCCCCTGCCACCGTTTGCATAGGGAATAAAAGACGTGTGGAATCGCAATATCTGAGCAATGAAATGGAACGATAGAAACTAGCTTAAGCATGCTAAACCTTTCATTGAGTGACGAAATAAAAATACGATCGCACTAATCAGAACATCGATAGATGCAAGTACAATCAACTTTCGTTTGAAGCGAGTACTTTTTACAGATTGCCCCAAGGCAATGAATTCAGAACGGTGGTCGTTTTGTCTTTACCTGAAATTTATTGGGTGAATCTTGAAATTGAAGTTTTTATAGGTGTTGCAGTCACATAACTACACACAATGCTGATGAGATATGGCATCCCCGAAAATTGTCTACATAGCTTACGGTAAAAAACTAAAGCTAAACTAAGCTTTGGGCATCCAATTCTGGATTCAAGCTCAACCCTTTTCAAACTGCTTGAAATCTGGAGAATCAGCAGATAGATTCTATAACAGCGACTCCGCAGACTCAATCAATAGTGCAATTGGCATTGAGGTGAACATTCATTTAAGTTAGTCTGAGATTCATCTGAATGCTGTCATTTGGCAATCACTTAATATTCAAGTGAGCCGTATCGAGCCAACCATAGGCAACTTCAACTAAAGATTTTCCGCCAATCACGATCGCTTTCTCTTGCAGTCGTTGCCCACCGAGAGATGCGTAGAATTTGCAAGCTGGATTGTCGCTCAATACCCAAACCTGCATTGAGGTGAAACCCATTTGAGCCAAGCGATCGCCCACAGCGCTCATCAATTGTCGTCCAAGTCCTTGCTGCTGGTAGGCTGGGAGAATGTAGAGGGCGTTCAGTTCTCCCCGATAAATCGGATCATGGCTGCGATCGGCTCCCGCATTGGCAAATCCGACCACTCCGCCTGATGCATTCTCTGCAACCAGCGTAAAGGTGTTATCGTCCGTCGCGTGGGCTAAAATTTGCTCCCAACCTTTCGCCCGTCGCTCGTAGGACAGTTGGGCGAGATGCTCATCCGGTACAATGCCTTGATACGTCGATCGCCAAGTATCTGCATGAACTCTGGCGATCGCAGTTACATCCGCTTGAGTCGCATTACGAATTAACATAGGCCGTTAGTTCGACTTAACCGAAAAGTGAGGTTGAACAAATGTTCTATCCAAGTTAAAATCATGAACTAGTTGAGATAATTCTACGTCGATGACCTCTGAAGAGCGCTTTGCCCAAATTGAATCGTTATTGTTAGCCGCGTCTGAACGAATTTTTGCATTGCAGCAACAGACTGAATCAACGCAACGCCAAGTAGATGCTAACTCTCAGGCGATCGCTCATCTGACTCGCGATATGCGAGAGAGCATCGAAGACCTGGTGCAAATCAGCACCGATACGATTTTGATGGTGGCAGAAAACAGCACGGCGATTCGCTCCATGCAAACGGAAGTGAGAGGGTTGCAAGTGGAAAATCGCCGTATTTTACGAGAACTGCGCGATCGTCGCCGAGACGAAAACTAACTTACGCTAAATGCCGTTGCAACACCGATCGCGGGGCACGGCGCACGCGACACAAAATCGTTTCCTGTCCCAACCGCGTACACGCTTCAAAGCGGTGGCACCCGGAGAACCCGTAATATTCCCCGTCTACTTCCAACACATCGATCGGTTCCTGCTGCCCGATCGCCCGAATCGACTCCATCAAGGCCTGCACCTTCGTCTGATCGTTTTGCCGATACAACGGGCGTCGAATTTGATCTAACGGAATTGCTTCAACTCTAACCATGTCATCTACTCGATCGCTTCTTTCTAAATCATACTCGTTATGAGTTTATTTTTCAAGTTGGGATGTCGAAAATGCAAGCTAGGATTGCTGGCTAAAATCATATTGTCGTAATGTCCTACTTGATGATTAGTGATTTGAGTGAGTACTGCTTCACAGGCTAGCCGCGAACTTGGGTGCATCCCACTTTTGTAGCCCTCACCCTAAATCCCTCTCCCAGCGCGGGAGAGGGACTTTGAATCCGGCTCCCCTTCTCCTATTTTGGGAGAAGGGGTTGGGGGATGAGGGCAAATTTGCAAAACTGGGATGCACTCGCGAACTTCGCATAATTTTTGGAAGAATCAAAGATATTTTGGTGACCTTGACTGAAACAAAATTAGGACATTTCTATGACTAAGCATCCTGTGTTGTTTGCGACGATCGCTACCCTGATTACCGCTAATGGGTGCGCGATCGCGGCCATGCCGGCTCATGCTCAAAGCCGTTTGCCGATACTGCTGAGCCAAGATGTACAAGCGCCGTTACCGCCAGAATCGCCCAGTAGCACGGTCAAAACACCAATGCCGAGTCTTAAATTTGGTTTGCAGGACGGCACTGAGGTGAAGGTGAGGTTTAAGCAAACGGTTTCCTCTAAAGAAGCGAAAACGAATGACCCGGTTGAGTTTGAAGTAGTCGAAGATGTCAAAGTGAAAGGCAAAACCGTGATTGCCAGAGGGTCTTTAGCGAGAGGCATTGTGGTCGAAGCCAGACCTTCGGGAATGCTGGGGCGCAAAGGCAAACTGGACATCGCCATTAAAGAAGTGACCTTGACTAGCAATGAGCGGGTCGCCCTGAGAGCCAGTCAAAAGTCAGGCGGTGGCACAGCGGGTGGTATTATTGCGATTGCTGCACTAATTAACCCTTTAGCCCTGCTGTTTAAAGGCAAAAACGTGACCTACGAAGCCGGTACCGAAGTGATGGCCTATGTCGATGGAAACTTTGAACTGAACCCGGTCAAGTTTTAGTCGTCTTCAAACGGGTTTATGAAGCGGGATGGGGGCAGTGCGCGCTCTCGGTTGGCCAATTTCAAAGGCAAGCGATCACTGCTCCAGTTCCACTATGCTGTGGTGCATGCGCACAGATAAAACTTCTGCTATTTGCGGCAATGATCCTCTGTGTAAACGGGCGATCGACGATTCATCACTCTCGGCACAATCGGTGACATGTCGATTGGAGGAAATTTTGGTTGCCAGGTTTAAGTTATATATTCGCCATTCTGCCGATCGAACAGTATCTTAGTAGCTGAATAGCCATCCTACTCCCCCAAATTGTGATGACGGTGTTATTTTCGCCTTGCCGATTGCCTGCGATCGTCCCCAAATTTCTGCGGTTTCTCCCTGGTGCCCTGCTCACCCCGGCGATCGCGTTGGGACTCCCTGCCGAACGGGTCGAAGTTGCCGCGCCCAAAGATATTGAGTTGCAAGTCGGCGTGGTGCAGCGGTTCGGTCGCCAACCGACGGATACGCTCACGTTGAAGGCGCAACCGGGCGATCGGCTGGCGATTCAGGTGGAAACTGGCGGACAAGCAAAGACGTTGACTAGTGAGACGGCGGCCCTCGCGATCGTCATGCAACCGTTGCCGGAAACGCGCTTGACAGAACGAGTAGTGTTCAGCACCCACCGCAGTTTTGAGAGTGCCGAAGAAGACGCGAACCGTTGGCAGGCAGCGGGAATTCCGGTGGAGATTGCCCAACCGAATCGTTGGCAGGTGTGGGCCAAGCGGGACGTATACAACACCCCCTTTTTGCGGCGGATGTTGTTGCAAAGTGTGCAGGCGCAAGGCGTGCAAGCGGCATTTCTGGATACCCAGGTGTTGCAGCAAGAACCCCAGGCGGCGCTGATGGTGAACGGGCAAAAGTTTGCCCGCGATCAGGTCAAGATTAAAGCCGGACAGGGCAAGATTCAAGTCACGAGCAAGGTGGGCGACAGCGATCGCACGACGCGGCTTTATCCAGGGAGTTTACGGCTGCAACAAAATGCTTATGGTTCCTATACGCTAGTGAACCAGGTGCCGCTGGAGGCTTACCTGCGGGGAGTGGTGCCCCATGAGATTGGGACATTTGCGGCGCAACCCGTGTTAGAAGTGCAATCGATTTTGGCGCGAACCTATGCCCTCCGCAACCTGCGCCGCTTCGCGATCGACAACTACCAACTTTGCGCCGATACCCAGTGTCAGGTGTATTTCGGCCTGGGCGATGCTCACCCCAAAACCGATCGAGCGATCGCGGCAACGCGCGGTAAAGTCTTGACTTACCAAAATGAATTGGTGGATGCAGTGTATTCGGCTAACACGGGCGGCGTGACGGCAGAGTTTGACGATGTGTGGCACGGGGCAAATCGACCTTACCTGACCACGAAAGTGGATGCTGTCGCCAATATTTGGGATTTGGCACGCAAGCCATTGACGAATGAGCAAAACTTCAGGCAATTCTTAAAGCAAACGCAAGGGTTTAACGAAGCGGATCAGAAATGGTTCCGGTGGCGCTATGACAGCACGATCGCCGAACTTAACAAAGACCTGCGGGAATACCTGACCAAACTGAGACATCCTCTGGCAAACTTCCAAACGATCCAACGTCTCGCGGTCATAGAGCGGGCACCATCGGGCCGGGTGCAAAAGCTGCAAGTCACGACGGATAAAGGCATAGTGGAATTAGAAAAAGACAATATTCTGATTGCTTTTTACGCGCCTGCCAGTCTGTTATTCAAAATTGATCCGGTACAGGACGCGCAGAAAAAAATTACCGGATACGCCTTTAGTGGGGGTGGGTTGGGGCATGGGGTGGGGCTGAGCCAAACGGGTTCCTATCGGCTGGGCGCATTGGGTTGGACGAGCGATCTCATCCTCAGTTTTTACTACCCCGGCACCCAACTCCAACCGATCAACAGTTCGATCGTGTTTTGGCGTGATCCAGCACAGTTGCAAAGTGCGAATCCAGAGCAGTAGGGCAAAAGTAGACAGGGGCACGGGGGGCAAGGGCAATTGCGTTTCACCAGCGTTGAACACTTTGCACCGATTCCCCTCAGTCTCCCTTGACAAGGGGGATGCCGCAGGCAGGGGGATGTCAATCTGTAGCGTATTGCAATCAAATTAGGATCAGGTTTTCTCATCTAAAATAAATCAACAAATTGAGTCCCGGAATGGTGCGAGAAAGAGTCCAGAGAAACAAAGCAATGTAGAGGACTCCCAGGCTCCATTGATACCAGACGAGTGCAGTAATGAGTCCAGGTAGATGTTCGTCTCTGAGGCGAAGATCATTGAAACCAAATTTCAACAAGTTATTAAAACTAAAGTCAAAGTAGTTGAGCCAACTCCAACGACGATCCCACAAGATGGGCATGTACCGTTCGCGAAACATCTCGTGGCGAGGAATGACGGGGAGGCGATTGATCAAAATTCGAAACTGACGCAGCGAGCCTTCTTCCGTGAAATAGCTTTGATCCATCAAGTTGTGGTAACGGCCCTGTCCGTAGAGGGCAACCAGGAGGCCGATCGACACCGGAATCACGATCGCTGCAACGGTGGTCAGAGTGAGTAAAGGGTAATCGGAGTTGCGAAAAATGGAGCTGAATCCAGCCAGGGTGAGAAAACTGTAGCCACTCATGACCCAAATTGATTCCTGCGTCGTGGGCAAAACTGGGGTGGGTAGAATGCGTCGCCAGCGATCAACTAGCCAGAACAACACGCCAAAGTATGCGCCTGCCACTAAGCCAACCCCAAACACTAACCAGTTGTTGGTCCCGTAACGACTGAGCAAAATCAGAGAGCCAATTCCAATCCAGGAAAGACCTGTAGTAATGCGGTTCCACACTTCGCGGCCTGGAGAGGTGGGATCGCTGGCAATGATGCGATCTCGCACATTGATAAACGTCGCCAGATCCACCGTGCCCAGCGAGAGTAATTCAGTTGGGTTCCGAAATGGATTCTGTGTCCGTCGTTGGGCAATTTGCGTGGCTTGTTCTGGCGAAAATCCCAGTTGAGTCAATTGCTCTATGCGCGCGGTGTTGATGTTCAGGCCAAACACTTGTTGCCGCAATTCCCGCAAGCGTAGCTTTTCGCGGGTGTAGTCTAACTGGTTGGCATCAGGAATTTGCTCCAAACGCCGGAAGTTACGAACCAGTTCTCGCAGTAAATTCTCATTGCCTTGCAGCGTGGGCACCGAAATGTATTTGCCAATTTGGCCTGGATTGCCGACAATTTTGGCCCGATCGGAATCGAACCGCATCCCCGGCACATTCAGATACGCCCCCCTGGCAAAACTCGCATAACCAAACTCCGCCCGGTCTAAAATGGCTGCACCGCGCAGGTTCACGGGTTTACCGAAGCGCACTTCGCGGAACAAGGCGGCTTTTTCAAACGTTGCATCAGCCAGAAACAGGGACTCACTGAAAGTACTGCGACTGAACATGGCTTGCCCCTGCCAGCGAGTTTGGGCAAAATCGGCATTTTTCTGCCACTGAATCCGCGAAAAGTTGGCGTTTTGCTGAAAAGCGGCGCGATTGAAATTGGCGGTGTTTTGAAATTCGCTGCTCTGGAAATTGGCCTCCGTTTGAAACCGCGCCTCGTCGAAATTGACTTTGCCAAAAAAGATGCTGTTACGGAAAATGGCATCCCGCAGGAAGGTGGCACCGGCGAAACTCGTAGATTGGCTAAATCGAGTTTGTGCCCAGTCAGCTCGTTGCAAGAACTGCACCCCTTGAGCCTCAATCCGGTTGAGAAAGAACGTATTGCTGAAGTCGGCGTTGCCACCAAATTGAGTCTGAATTAGCTTTAACGGACCCCGCAGGACGGTAATTTGCAGGGTGGAACTTGACGCATCTGGATTGGGGGTGGCAAGCAACGATTTGGAGAGTTTGCCTAGTTGGGCGAGGCGGCGGCGATCGCGCTGTAACTGCTCCTGCTCTGTGGGCGAAAAGATGGGAGATAGAGCCTGCCCATACAAGGGGGCGCGTAACCCCAACAAACTGACTTGAAACTCCCCCTGGATCTGAGCGTAGCTGAGATCCAGGCCAACAGGGGTGCCACGTTTTTGTAACTGCGTTTGCAATAGCGGATAAAACTGATCTCGAAATGCTTGATTTTCGGGCCGCAAATCGATGATGAGTCCATGCAAGTCGATCGTTGGCAACCCATCACTTTGAATTGGATTCCGCACCCGGTCTTGCAAGATCTCCAGCGTCAGCGGAAGTTTATCTGGTTGTGCGATCGCGGCATTGGCAGAAGCAGGGCAAAACGCCGAAATCAGCAAATAAATGCTGACCAGTAACGGTAGAAGTGAAATTGCAAAACGTCCCATCGACAAGCATCAAGGCGGGGTTGAGTCGAACCATTTGAACGATGGCTGAAGCCAACCCAATCATACAGGACGGTTGAAAGGTTGCAGTTAGCCGCCCGCTGCAAACGTTCCCATAATCAAAATTGACAGCAAAATGCCGGGGGAGAGCATTAAAGCCAGCATGAGTAAATCGTGCGTGTTCATAATCCAGCGATTAATTAGAATCAAATAGTCTTCTTCTTCTCATGCTAATGAGATTTTGGGAAGTCCTCTCGCAACTGGCATTGAGAAAAAGTGAAGATTTGGGAGTTAAACCAATGGAGCTTGTTCACGCGTTGAAGGAATGGCAGGTGGCTGTAGCTGCTTTGGAGCAGGGAGAGACGATCGTTTTGTTGCGGAAAGGGGGCATCCGAGAGGCGGGAGGCCGATTTGCAGTCCAGCATGAGCGAGTTTGGTTATACCCCACTGTGGAACATCAGAAACCAGAGTTGCTGAAACCGCCATACGCCGAGCGGGTAAAACCCGTTGCATCTGGTTGGCAACCTGACTCTATTCGCATTAGCGCTTGGGCCGAAATCACCCATGTGTTTCCCGTTACCGATGCAACGGCAGTGATGAATCTCCTGCCATTGCATGTGTGGAATGCAACTTTTGTGACCGAACGGTTGCAATGGCAGCCGACTCAACCCATCTACGTCTTGCTGCTACGAGTGCAGCGATTGATTCAGCCAGTTTCTATTCCTTATTCCGCCAGTTTTGGTGGGTGCAAATCCTGGATTGCGCTGGAAGTGCCCCTTGCTACTCAACCCAGTGAACCAGTGATTGATGCCCCGACTTATCGCGATCGCGTGGCCACAATTCAATCAATATTGAGTTAAGAAATAGAAGCAAACTCCTGGATGTTGACTATTTTGATTGTCAGTAGAGAAGGTTTGAGAGGAGCGATCGACAAACCTATAAAACTCCGCAAAACCATGTAACTTTGTCATATTTTCTTCCGGCTAGACTCAAAAGCCTGGTAATAGTCATCAGGCTTGCGTTTTTATCCCGAATCTTGCCGCCTATCTACCCAATATGGGATCTTATGCAGAAAGATTCAGTCTATTAATAGTTGTGCCGCTTAGTCCTTGATGGTGACAGCGCAGAAGCGCATTTGTTTGTAGTGTAAGGTGACAGCTACACTAGAATTAGCGTTAGGCAATAGCTTTTAATCGGCTTTTTGAGCAAGAGTTGTAGGCTAAGATTGAGGAGATTTCTGCTGTCGGATAGTTGATATGACAACTGTGGCGCGTGTTATTCATAGTGACCCTGACATTTTGGGAGGAACGCCTGTTTTTGTTGAAACTCGTGTGCCAGTGAAAACGTTACTTGATTATCTCGAAGCAGGTGATCCACTCGATGAATTCCTAGATCATTTTCCAAGTGTTCGACGTGAGCAAGCGATCGCAGCTCTTGAGTTAGCAAAGGAAATGCTGACAGCCTATGCGAATCCTGCTTGATGAATGTGTTCCACGTCCCCTTAAGCGAGAACTGGTTGACTATGAGATACGTACAGTTGTTGAGATGGAATGGTCAGGAAAAAAGAATGGTGAATTGTTGCGGCTCATGAATCAAGCTGGCTTCACGGTTCTACTGACGACAGATCAAAATTTGCGGTATCAGCAGAACTTGAAGCAAGCTGGAGTGGCAGCTATTGTCCTTGTAGCACGCAGCAATAGGTTGCCAGATTTAGGGCCTCTAATACCTGATACCTGATGTTCGAAGCGTGCTGAGTACTATTGCGCCAGGGGAAGTAATCGAAGTTGGGGGTTCCTGATAGTTGTGTAAGCAGCGCAGCACAACAACCCCAATGCCCCTGACCGTCAAGGGACTGTCTATGAGTGTTCGAGGTTATCTGCGGCGGGTGATTGGGAACGTTATGCCGCAAGTCTTCGGTTGGGACAGGAGCTTAACCTGCATTATTCATGAGAATCGAGGGAAAGTCTTGAAACCGCTTGTACATCACCCATACCGCGATCGCTCAAAAAAACAGTCTGTTTGTTGCAAGGGCGAGTCATTGCCGTTTGTCCATAGCCAAGACTCAAGTTACATTCCGCATTGATAGCTAGGTAAACAATGTCATCCTTCGAGCCAATTAGCATTCGTCAGCTTTCAGCCAATGACCTGGCACTTATGGAGAGCTTATTAACGACCTTCGGTGAGGCTTTCGACGAAGTTGATACCTATAGCTCGTCTCGCCCAAGCAACGCCTATCTCAAACGGTTGCTAAGTAGCGATTATTTCATTGCGCTTGCCGCTATCAAGAATGGAGCAGTTGTCGGAGGACTCGCCGCTTACGAACTTCAAAAGTTCGAGCAAGAGCGTAGTGAAATTTATATTTACGATTTGGCTGTTGCCGCAGCACATCGACGCAAGGGGATTGCCACGGCATTAATTCAGGAATTGCAGAAGATCGCTGTAGTGCGAGCAGTCCCTGTTATTTTCGTGCAAGCTGATATTGGAGATGCTCCGGCGATCGCACTCTACACTCAGCTTGGGGCACGCGCAGAGGTGCTGCATTTTGATATTGCTGTCGTGCGCGATGACGATGCATAATGGCTCCATTCATCAAGTAAATGAGAGCCGATGTAGCTTGTGGCAAAATGCTTGGGGCCGGGAGGACGTTGTAAAGTCAATTCTGGGGAGACGTTCTGATTCACTTTCGCCCCGTTATTCATGCCTACAACGATAACAGAGGGTTGGAACTATCAGAAGTGGGGCGATCGCGCGCATTCCAGGCTGCCTTATGTCCTGATCTTGCCGACTCGCAGGTGAATGAGCCATTGAACCGGAAGCGTTCTGTCAGGGTTTTCCCAGGCGGCAATCAGAGGTTGGGCGGCTGCATTTAAGGCCGCTGCACCATGTTGTTGACGAAAGCGTTGAGTCCCAGACAAGCTTTGCAAGTATCCAATGAAGTGAGCCAGATTCCAGTCAGCAGTCATCAAGAATCGAGGTGTTTCCTGCTCTAAGAACGGAAAGGGAATAGTTGTATACCGCTGCCAAATGTACTCAATTTCTGGAGCGAAGTAGGGATAAACCAGTTGGCGCAGATCTGCCAGCCGCTCGCGCAATTCCTGGGAGGCGGTGGGCAATTCCACATCGGTGTAGCACCACACTGCGATCGCGCCATCTGGCCGTAAGATGCGCTGCACTTCCTGATAAAACCGATCAATGTTGAACCAGTGCAAAGCTAACCCAACCGTGATGAGATCGAAGGTGTGCGGGGGAAAGGGGGACTGTTCAGCAGTGGAGACGGCGTAATTCACCTTAGGATGAGCGCTCGCGTGAGCCAGTTGTTCAGCGCTGGCATCGGTAGCGTAGATCTTTTGGAAATAAGGTGTTAAGCCGATCGCGACCTGCCCATTGCCGGTGGCACAATCCCAAACGGTTTCATGTCGGTTGACTAAGCCGCTCAAATACGCAAACAACTCGGGCGGGTAAGCAGGGCGATGTTGCGCGTAAACTTCGGCATGACCAGAAAAATAATCTTTAAACGTCATCACACATTGAGCAAGATGTAAATTTTTTTAACTCTTACCCTATTCTTAGCGTAAACTCGAGTAAATAGAGTGATTCAACGCTATACCTGGTGTAAGACTGCTAGCCAGATGAGGTGCGGTGTTTTCCACAGGTTGTGAATCGACGAGGATTCTCCGCCTCCGCGCCTAGTTTAGCGCCAAATCCACCAATGCGTTCAGCCTAAAGCGATGCAAAACCAACCTCTAACTTCAATCCTTGTCTTTCAGCTTTTATGCTTGTTGCGGGTAAACAAGCCCCGATCGCGGTTTAGCGGTTGGCATGGGCTAATGCTGCTGGCTTTGGGCGCGATCGTGAGTGCCCCCCAACCCGCTGCGGCGGCGCTCATGGGCTGGACGTACGATGCAACGACCCAGCGATTGGAAGTCACGCTAAAGCAAGGAACTACGCCGAAGTACTTTGTCATGGCGCAGCCCGCTCGCATCGTGGTGGATCTCCCCAACACCGAAATGGGTGAGGTCAAGGCCAGGGAAACCTTTTCAGGCGCGATTCGGCAGGTGCGGGTATCTCAGTTTCAACCAGGCGTGACGCGGTTTGTCCTGGAGTTGGCTCCTGATGTAGAACTCGCGCCTGGGCAAGTCAAGCTGGAAACGAACGGCGATCGAGTCGTGTTGCGTCCGCTGTTTGCTGGAACGGCGAGCGCTAAAGTTCAGCCCACGAAACAATCACCTGGGAAGCCGTCAGAAGCTCACGCACCAGCCGTCAAACCCTCCGTTGTGACGCAACCAGCCGTCAAGCCGCCTGCTCCGATTGCAACCGCAAAATCAACAGTTGCACCAAGTTCGGCTAAAGTCACGGCCAGCAGTACAGTCGCTAACCCGCCTCAACCTGCCTCAGTTCCTTTGGCGATCGGTGCAGATATTAGCCCAGTCACAACAGAACCCTTGCCGCCCACAATTTCGGTGCCGCCGCTGTCCGCGCCAGAGGCTAAACCCCAGGTGGCTCAACCATCTGAATTACTTTCGCCCGTAGCCCAACTCCCCGCCGAAGCGACAACGCCTTTACCACCGGAAACGCTGTTACCGCCATCGGGCTTTGCGATCGAGTCGAAAAATGCAACGCCGATATCTGTGCCGCCGCCAACATCAGCACTGCCTGTGCAACCAGAGGTGATGACTGTGCCGCAAGTGCGAGTTGCGCCCCCCCCGCCCTTGCAATCACCACCGGGAAATACTGTCGTCCCCACGTTGGAAATCCCCTCCACGGTGCGATCGCTACCTGCTGCTCCGGCCCCCCAAGTTGCCGTACCCACCCTTGCCCCTGGCGCTCCGTCTGCGAATGTCCCTATACTGCCGCAGGCCACTCCCCCGCCGCCCTTGGCTGTGCCGCCCCTGAATTCACCAGCACCGCAGCCAGTCAAACCGCCGGTATCCAATGTCATTCAGCTTTCTGGGTCCCAATCCACGGGGCAAATCCAGTTACCAGCAGCGGGTAGTTTGCCCGCCCCGCCCTCTCAGTTTCCAACTTCTAGCAAGCAGCCGCCCAATTCCTGGGTAATGCAATCGCCTGGAATGACTGCCCCTGGGATCGAGGTACCTCCCGTTGCCCCACCAGCGGCAACTTTTCCAGCCACAACTCCGGCTCCAACTGTTCCATCTGTGGCCAAAATCACGCCGCCGCCCAATTCCTGGGTGATGCAGTCGAGTAGTGGGGTGCCACCCTCGTTAACGCGATCGCTGCCAGCACCGCCCGTATCGAGTGTAATTCAGCCCGTACCTCAATCTACGGGTTTCAGTCCTGTACCCACGCCTATTGCTGCAATTCCCCAACCAGCCCTTATTCCTGCGGCCCTACCTGCGCCTACCTCCCTGCCTACGGGCAATGCCGGGATGGTTACCGTTCCCCCCTTGCAGGCTGCACCAGGCGCTGACACCCCCACCGTATCTGTCCCCTCGCTGCAACCGACACCGGCCACTCCGACAAATTCCATACCGAATGCGGCGGGTAGCAACTCAACAGTGATTGAATTTGGTAAGCCACTCCCCAATCCGGGAGCGGTCGCTCTCAAGACTACGCCTCAAGGTATTCCAACATTTCCCAATGCCAGCGTTTCACCGATCGGCAGCATCCAATCGGCCAATCCAGCGATCGCACTACCAGTCGGAACTGTGTTGGCCTTGAGCTATCCTGGGGCGACCGAGTTGCAGTTAGGGGCGATTAACACTCGCCAGGACATGATGGTATTACAGACTGAAGTCCGAGATGCTGCGGGTAATGTGGTATTTCCCCAGGGAAGTTATGTGATGGGGCAGTTTGAGACAACCGCTGCGGGCAGTAAATTTCTCACCAGTTCAATTCAGCGAGGCGATCGCATTGTGCCTTTCTTTGCCGAATCTGAGCCGTTAACAGGCGGGAACCGCGATATTTCAGCGTCCTCAGTGGCGCTCTACTCCGGTGCCGGAGCCTTAGCTGGCGGGTTAATCAGCCGCTTTTCCGGTTGGGGGATTCTGCTTGGTGGAGCTGCTGGGGCTGCCACCAATTTGCTAACTGCCCCGAAACCGGCCACCATCCAACCTGGTCAAGTGGTTCAGGTGCGCATGTTGAAAGATATTCCTTATTAGGTTTGTGGGATAAGCGTCGTTCGCCTGAGGTCTCGACAGAGAGGCTGGACTAAATGCGCACGAACATCTTGTCCGTCCAGGCAGGTGAAATACCTAACCCCACAGGGTGTTTCATTCAAATTAAAGAGGGGTAGGTGGAATCTGCCATCTACCCCTAGCTTTGCTAGTTTGAATGTTAGTAACTAGACCTAGAACCTCTCATTGTCAGATTCGGCTACAGGTCTTCCATTCGGGCCATTTTGATCCAGGAAGAGGTTTTGGGTCGTGTTGTTTTGATAGACGCAATTAATTTCTGGGGTGCTGTTGAGGTCGCCTGTAAACCCAAAGGTGTTCATCCGCTGCTTACAATCCCGCACCTGTTCTGGTTTGACCAATCCTCGTTGTTCTAACACAGACCAGTTGTTGCTACGTAACACACAACCAGGACGAGAACTAGCCTGCGACACGTAAAAGTTCAGTGGGTTCAGCGTCACAAACACACGCATATCTGTAACGATCGCGCTAGCTCCAAACTGCACACACATGTCCGGGTTGGGTGCTTTGGCATCCAGTTCACTCTGGGTCACGATTTTGCTGCCGCTGGTATTACTAACTCCACTCACGGAGCTAAAACCCATCCCAATCCCGATGCCCAAAATAAATACGCCCGCCAGAATCGCGATCGTGGTGGCATTAAAAATCATCGACTTGGAGAACTTGCGCTGCTTCGTTTCTGGCTCCAGCGCTGCATATTCTTCAAACTCGCGTTCAAAGTCGCGATCGAAGTTGTTGTAGGTAGAAGAGGATCGGGGACGACGTTTTGCCATGACAGTCTAAAAACCTTGCCTTACTTACTCCAGTATGCCTCGGATTTCTGTATGACTATAGCAGAAGTGAGCCGGAGGCGTGGGGAATCAGGAGTTAGGCGTTAGGGGTTGGAAATTAGAACTTAGACGTTAGGCGAATAGTTGCCTTCCGCCCTTGGCCTTCTGCCTTCTGCCCTCGGCTCTTTGCCTTCTGCCCTATAGTTAAAGATATGTTGCAGTTGGGATAGCGAGTGTGGGCGCGATCGGGTTAGCTGGGAAAAAGAATCAGGGTTCAGCCGCACTGCTGCGAACCTTGTGGAGTGACACGTTGACTGTGTTTTGGGGCGATTGGTTGGATCTGCGAGTGCGGTTAGTGCAGGTCGCTGCTTCAGGGTTGATTTCTCCCCTGATTTATATCGTTGGATTTGGGTTAGGCTTGGGCAGCGCGATCGATGCCGCTACAACCCCCACAGCTGGCGAGAATTATCTCCAATTCATCTTACCGGGCATGGTGGCGCTGTCGTCGATGGTGATTAGCTTTGGCGGCACGACATTTTCCATTTGTGGCGATCGGTTGTTTACAAAGACTTTTGAAGAACTGATGCTGATGCCGATTCATCCGCTGTCGCTGCACCTGGGCAAAATGTCGGCGGGCGTAGTGCGCGGGATGTTAACGGCTGGGTCAGTCATTTTGGTCGCTATTCTATTTACTGGGAAAGTTTGGAGCTTTTTGAACCCCTTGTTTCTGCTGGTGTTGTTGCTCAACTGTGCTGTGTTTGCTGGCTTGGGCGTGATCGTGGGGCTGAATGTGAAATCACTGGAAAGTGTGGGCATCTACAACAACTTTGTGATTGTGCCGATGTCATTTTTGGGCGCGACATTTTTTGATCCAGCCCGCTTACCGATCGCCCTCAAATTTGTGGTCTATCTGCTGCCACTCACCTACACCAGCATTGCCCTCCGTGCCGCTGCCTATTTGCCCCTATCAGAATTTCCCTGGTACTCAATTCCCATTCTGTTGGTGGTCGCGATCGGCCTCTCCGCCTGGGGGGCTTACCAGTTCTCGCATCAGCAAGATTAAGAAGACACAATCAATTGTTAAGACTGAAGTTGAGTGAGGTGAACCACAGAGACACCAAGCCACGAAGCAGGTTTACACTTGGTAGCTTGGTGTTGAAGAAGGTCAATTTCAGACTCTTTGATGATGCGGTGAATTAAGCATGAATCCGTTCGGTAAACGGGGAGATGCGCTATGAGTTTCTCCGATCGCTCAGGGAGAGTGCGATAGTAGAAGACATATTCATCACTCCTCAGATTGCACCATGTGGGAAGGCTTGTTGGCGATCGGCGCGGCAGAGTTGGGTAAGGTCTTTTTTGAGCAAGTCCTGAAATTGGGGCAAGCAGCGGCTGAGGACTATGTGAAAGACTTTTTCAAAGGATGCTTGAAGGATGGAGTTGCTGCCACAAAGCCGGATGTGGCCAAGAAAGCAGTGGCTCAGGCACTAGCAGAGTTTTGGTTGCTAGTCACTGATGAGTTAGAAGATCAAGCCGTTTCCAGGGCGGAAATTCGCGATCGCTACGAGCAACCCTTCCTGCAATTTGTGCAACACGACCAGGTGAAGCCAATTCTTGGTAAAGCCTTTGAAAAAGATTGTCGAGGGGTTGATAGCCCAGCCTTAGCTGCCATCTGGCAACAATCAACCTGCAAGCGGCAACCATTTCCAGCGATGCCCGCCGAGTTTGATTGGTCACGGGTGGGGCAGGAATATCTCAAGAAAGTGCGCCGGATTATTCGCGAAACCCCGGAGTTGCGATCGCTGCTGGAAACTGAACTCTTTGAAGAGATAGCCCGCAATACGGCTCAAGTTTCACCTGGTTTTGATGTTGGCACCTATCGCCAAAGTTTGCAAAGCAGCTATGGGCACTTGAAGTTGTACGCGATCGACAGTACCGATTGCTCCGATGCCATCAAGCTGTGGCAGATGTTCATTGAGCAGACGGTACGGGAAGCCTTGCCGCCAACGCGCTATGAAGTACCTCTCGATATCCGGCAAAAGTCGGAGTTTGTGGAGAACTCTGACTTCTTGGCGCAACCCGCCCGGAAAGTGTTAGCCGCCATTTCCGATGCTCAACGAGCCGTGATTTTGGGTGATCCGGGTGCGGGCAAATCCACGTTGCTGCAATATCTGGCACTGGATTGGGTCGAAGGCAAAACCGCATCTCTACCGCTGCTGATTGAGTTACGCGAGCATGCGATCGCTCAATCGAAAAATTTCCTGGACTTTCTGCATCATGGGCGCGGGGCAGATTGGCAATTCGATCAGGTGTTGCTGCATCAGTACCTTTTGGAACAGCCGACTGTGGTGATGTTTGATGGGTTGGATGAGGTGTTCGATCGCGCTTCCCAAGCCGCTGTCATCGATGACATCATCCGCTTTGCCCAGCAATATCCCCAAGCTCAAATCCTCGTCACCTCCCGCATCATTGGCTACAACCCGGAACGCTTCCAACACGCCGAATTCCGCCAGTTCACCATCCAACCCCTCGATACGGCTGAAATGCATGAGTTCATCGATCGCTGGTATGACCTATCAATGGGTAGCGATCCCGATAAAGTGCGCCTGAAACAACGCTTGAAAGATGCGATCGCCAATTCCAAAGCCATCCAAAATCTGGCAGATCATCCATTGCTGCTGACGATGATGGCGATTTTGAACCAAGAAAAAGAACAAGGTTTACCGCAAAAAAAGATTGACCTATACAACCAGGCTTCTGAACTTCTGCTGCACAAATGGGATTATGAAGCAAAACATGACCTCAAAGATCCTCGTTGGGAGAAATATCCTGTCGAAATTGATCACCGAGATAAACGAGCAATGCTTCAACATGTAGCCCGTTTCATCCAAACAAACGAAAGCGGACTCGAAGGGAATTTTATTCGCCGCGATGACTTAGAAAAATGTTTAACGTCTTATCTAAAGGCAAGTAAAGAAGCCCAAAATGCACCCAGTATTGCCAAGCTCATAATCGAGCAGCTACGTAAACGAGATTTTGTCATCTGCCATTATGGTTCAGATGTTTATGGTTTTGTCCATCGCACCTTTTTAGAATATTTTTGTGCGATGGATGTTGTTGATCGCTTGGAAAAACAAACTCTCACTTTTGCACATCTGCGTGATGAGATCTTTGGTCGGCATTGGCAAGATGAAACCTGGCATGAGGTTTTGTCACTAATCTCTGGACAAATTCATGCCCAATTTGTTGGGCAATTGATTGAGTTTTTATTGAACTTAGATGGCAATTTACTAAGAATTTATCTTGCAGTTGATTGTCTAGTAGAAGTCAGCGATCGAAGCTTGATTCTAGATGTGGATAAGAAGTTGCTTGAGAAGGTGAAAGGGTTAACAACCCTTGGCGGTCGAAAATGGGTAAGAAGTAAGGCGATTGAATGTATCGCAAAAGGTTGGTCAAGTGATTCGGAGATTCTAGGATTATTACTATCTTACGTTCAAAAAGGTGAGCATCCTGTTGTTACAAGCAGTCTCATACAAGGCATCGCTAGTAAATGGAAAGACAAACCAGAGGTTATCGTCTACTTGAAAGAATTTGCGCAATCCCATGGAGATGTATGGGTTAGAGAATTGTCTATCCGCCAATTAGCAAACGGATGGCACGATCAGCCTGATAAATTCGATGTCTTCAATTTTCTATGTGAGCGTCTTGCTCATGAAACATATGGAGATTCTGAAGGGTTTAATACTCTTTTTATAGGTGGTAATGCTAAAGCAGCAGCGATACAAGCTCTCAATACCTACTATGCTGACCATCCCAAAACGATTGAGCTGCTTTTCAATAGTGCTATTAATGAACCAGGAGGCTACATCCGACAAATATCGTTGGAAGCTTTGCTTAAAAGCTATTCCACTCATGCCAAAACCCTTGAACTGTTGCGCGATCGCGCCCTCAATGATCCCGATGAGCAACTGCGAGAATGGGCACAGAAACAGTTGCAACAGATGGAGAGCCAGGGAGGAGCAAGCGGATGGACTTAATTTACCTGGACTACAACTGCTTTCAGCGAAGATTTGATGACCCTAACCAGATTCGCATTCAAATTGAAGCATTAGCTTGCCAAGAAATTTTCAATCAGGCAGAAGCTCAAACGGTTCAGTTAATCTGGTCATTCATGCATGAAGACGAAACATTACTCTGTCCATTTCCAGAACGACAAGAGTTTGCTCTAGAACTTTCCACCCTCTGCCAGATTAGAATTGCCCCAGAAGATGCTATCTATCATCTTGCTCAAGAATTAATCCAGCAAGGTAGATTCTCGGCAAAGGATATTTTGCATGTGGCTTGCGCTAATTATGCTCAGGCAAACTTCTTCCTCACCTGTGATGATGCCCTGATGCGACAAGCCAAGAAGCTTAGATTAGCCTGTGAAGTGATGAATCCAGTTAATTATATCCGGAGAGAAATCCCATGACAGATTCCATCCCAGCCATGAATGATGCTCAGCTTCGAGTTAGAGCAATTGCCACCCTCAAACAGGAACTCGGTATGGCAGCAACTCTGCGCTTTCTGGCATTAATTAACCAGAATTCAACTGACTATGTAGAAATTTCTCGTCAGATCTATGAAGAACAGCAATTAGATGAGATCTTTTCCAGAGCTAAACAAAATTGGAAAGGTTAATTTCCCACTCATGCCAAAACTCTTGAACTGTTGCACGATCGCACCCTCAATGATCCCGATGAGCAACTGCGAGCATGGGCAAAAGAACAGTTAAAAATGCAAAATGCAAAATTAGAAATAGAGGAAAGATAATATGCAACAGATTGTAGAAGCAGTTTATGAAAATGGGATTTTTCGCCCATTAAAAGTGCCAGAGTTGTCTGAGGGACAGGAAGTTCAATTAATTATTAAACCAAAAGATAAGATAAGACCCGATCAAATGCTTCAGTTGGCATCTGAAGTCTATCAAGGATTTTCTAACGAACAGATCCAAGACATTGAACAGATTACGCTAGACCGTCAAAACTTTTTTGAAGCATCGGCGAATCAATGACCGTTTTACCTGCACTGCTGGACACTGATATTCTCTCTGCCATCATGCGCCAAGATCCTGTTGTTATTCCAAAAGCCCAGGACTACTTGCTGGCGCATGAACAGTTCACTTTTTCCATCATTACTCGATACGAAATTCTGCGTGGACTCAAGGCAAAAGGTGCAACAAAACAACTTGTAGCATTCGATCGTTTCTGTGATGTAAATGTAATTTTGCCGCTGACTGATGAAGTTATTATTAAAGCCTCTGACATCTACGCATTTTTGAGGCAGCGAGGCGAACTGATTGGAGACGCAGATATTCTAACCGCTTCTACTGCGCTGGCTCAAGGATCATGTGTGGTCACCAATAACCTCAGTCATTTCCAACGTATTCCTAAATTGCAAATTCAAAACTGGTTGCAATCATGATCACGATCACGCCTCATCCCAAAACTCTTGAACTGTTGCGCGATCGCGCCTCAATGACCCTGATGAGCAACTGCAAGAATGGGCATAAGATCAATTAGAATACACGATGCAAAAATAAAAATGGAGGCAAGTTCTAATGGCTGAGAATACTATAAAAGTAGACATTTCATTTCAATCACTGTTAGAAGCAGTCGTATCACTAGGAATTGCTGAAAAGCATCAACTTTTGGAACTTTTGGAAACCGAATTATTTCCTGATGATGAGGATTCTCCAGAGGACATTGCTGAGATTCAAACTGCCCGTGCTAACTATGAAGCAGGGGATTACGTAACCTTTGATGAATATAGGGTGCAACGGGCAGAGCGATCGGCATGAATTACACCATTATCACACCCAAAGCTGTGCAGAAACAGCTAGATGCTTTACCTGATGAGGTTTACGATCGTATTGCTGTCAAGATTCAGAAACTTGCCGAAGACCACGCCCTGATGGAGTGGTCAAAATGAAAGGCGCTGACAATGAGTACCGTATTCGTATCGGTGATTATCGCGTTCGTTATGAAATCGCCGATAAAGAGTTGATCATTCTCCTCCTGCAATGCAAACACCGAAAAGACGTTTACAGAAAGTAAAGTTTTTTTCACGTTGAGTTATTCCTTGACAGAACCCCCATGACAGATTCCATCCCACCCCTGAATGATGCTCAACTTCGAGTCAGAGCAATTGCCACCCTCAAACAGGAACTCGGTATGGCAGCAACTCTGCGCTTTCTGGCATTAATCAACCAGAACTCAACTGACTCTGTAGAAATTTCTCGTGACCTCTACGAAGGACAGCAATTAGACGAGATTTTCTCTAGAGCCAAACAAAATTGGAAAGGTTAATTTCTCACCCATCCCAAAACGCTTGAACTGTTGCACGATCGCCCCTTCGGTGTTTCCCCTCAATCGTCCCAGGCGATCGACTGATTCATAGCCCATAGACTTATAGTATATTTGTACGCTAAAATTAACCTGATTCAACCGGGATGCGGTTTTGGTCGTTGATTAGGACATGATGGTAAGAGCCAGGGGCCAGAGGCGACAGTCACTTTTGTTGATTAGAGACGGAAAGGACCGTCGCCAGTTGGCTATTTGCGTCTACCCGTTGCTTTTTCACTGTTGTCTCAGCTCACTAGCCTTCCGGCAGCAGAGCCAAAACTTGATCTACAAAAGCTTGATGATCCACCACCGGTTTGGAGATGTAACCATCGGCTCCGCTTTGGCGCAAAAAATTCTCGCGATCGCCCTCCATGGCATGAGCCGTCACGAGAATAATCGGCAGATTGGCCGTTGCAGGATCTTCCTTCAGCAATTGCGTAATCTTAATTCCATCCACAGACTTGCCTTGATACATGCTGCGCGACAAGGACACATCCATCAAAATAATATCGGCCTCTCCTGCTTGCGCCATTTGCATCACTTCATCCACATTTTCCGTATGCTTGACGTCCAAACCGCCCCGTTTTGTCAGGATTTTCGTAAACACCCGCGCATTGATCAAATCATCCTCCACAATCAAAACCGTCTTCATGGCACTTTCCTTGGCTGCTGACCCGATATGAACTTTCGTGAGGGCGTTAATTTTTTGCGATTAGTATTTATTTTAGGGACTACTCAACGCGAGTAAATGTACAGCCCATGCTACTTTTTATCTTCTACCAATGCCCATTCCTTGAGACAACCGACATAGACAATCCGTAGACTGACATTATGCTAAATGGTGTCAGTTCTAGATTACCCAATTGGTGAGAGAAGTCAGAAATTAGGAAACAAGACTCATGGCTAGACAGCTTGATGTGTTCTCTGGTGGACAGGTAATTGCGACCGCTTTGCATACAGAAATGCAGCAGTCTTACCTGGAATATGCCATGAGCGTGATTGTGGGACGGGCATTGCCGGATGTGCGAGATGGGTTGAAGCCTGTGCATCGCCGCATTTTGTACGCCATGCACGAACTGGGTTTGACCCCCGATCGCCCCTTTCGCAAATGTGCCCGTGTCGTCGGGGATGTGCTGGGTAAATACCATCCCCACGGCGATCAGGCCGTCTACGATGCCCTCGTCCGCATGGTGCAGGAATTTTCCAGTCGCTACCCGTTACTGGGGGGGCACGGCAACTTTGGCTCCGTGGACGATGACCCCCCCGCCGCCATGCGATACACCGAAACCCGCCTCGCTGCCGTGGGGAACGATGCCCTCTTGAGCGAGATTGGGGATGCAACGGTTGATTTTGTTGGCAACTTTGATAACTCGCAGCAAGAACCGACGGTACTTCCCGCCCAGTTACCGATCTTGCTGCTGAATGGCAGTTCGGGGATTGCGGTCGGCATGGCAACGAATATCCCGCCGCATAACTTGCATGAAATCGTCGATGGCTTAATTGCTCTGATTGATAATCCCACCCTGTCGGATGAAAAGCTGGTGGAACTCATTCCTGGCCCCGATTTTCCGACAGGCGGCGAGATCATTGATACTCGCGGCATTTGGGATGCTTATACCACAGGTAAAGGCAGTATTCCAGTGCGGGGCATTGCTCAAATTGAAGAGATTCAGGCAGGGCGGGGGCGACATCGACGGACGGCGATCGTCGTGACGGAATTGCCCTTCCAGGTAAACAAGGCCGGGTGGATTGAAAAAGTCGCAGAACTGGTGTCATTGGGGCGGCTCGATGGCATTTCTGACTTACGTGACGAGAGCGATCGGGATGGCATTCGCGTCGTGATTGAATTGAAACGAGAAGCCAATCCCCAAAAAGTCCTCAGCTTTCTCTACAAGCAAACCGCACTGCAAAATAACTTTGGCGTGATCATGCTGGCGTTGGACAACGGGCAACCCCGGCAGATGCCCTTGCGCGAATTGCTCCAGCGCTTTCTCGATTTTCGCGAAGAAACCCTGACCCGCCGCTACCGGCACGACCTGAATCAAGCCGAGAATCGCCGCCATATTGTGGAAGGCTTATTAATTGCCTTAGAGAATTTGGATGACATTATTGATATTTTGCGCCATGCCCCCGACGGCAGCACCGCCAAAACCCAGTTTCAAACGGAATTTGAACTGAGCGATCGGCAATCGGATGCCATTCTCGCCATGCCCATGCGTCGTCTCACAGGTGTGGAACGAGAAAACCTGCAAACCGAATTTGATGAGTTGACGCAGCGGATGACGGAGTTACAAAAGCTGCTCAACGATCGCCGCGAGTTGCTCAAAGCGCTCAAAAAAGATCTGCGATCGCTGAAGAAACAATTCGGGGACGATCGCCGGACGCGGATTGTGGCAGTGAGCCAACCAGAGGGAGAACCCGCAGGTGGAGGGCAGAAGGCAGAGGGTAAAGAGCAAGCACCCAAGGGAGCCGGGGAGCTAGGGAGCAAGGGGGATGTCTCCTATCCAACGCTGTTTGAGGAGGAGGCAGAGCCGGAAGAAGCGACGGTTTTGGAACTGACGCAGAAAGGCTATGCCCGTCGCTTAACGCTGAAAGTTCATCAGCGACAGACAAAGAACCGCCCAGAAGGCCCGATCGCGTCCCTGGCAGAAGGGGAAGACTTACCGATTCAAACCCATCTCACCACCACCGGGAAAACGATCGTCGTGCTGACCCGTAGCGGCAAGGCGTATGCAGTTAAAGTGAGAGATGTGCCTCAGGGAACAGCGCGATCGAAGGGTGCCCCCCTCATTACCCTGCTGCCCGCCGCCGCTCAGAGCGATCCGGGTGGCGTGATTGATAGCTTCATCCTACCAGATGACCCCGCCAACCAATGCCTCCTGATCTTGACCCAACAAGGGCGAGTAAAACGCTTGCCTTTGGAGGAATTTACCGATATCACCGGACGTGGACTGACCCTGCTCAAACTCAAGGAAGATGACCAAATTATTCAAGTTGAACGGACAAAACTCGGTGAACAACTGGTGGTGGCAACTTCCAGCGGTCGCATGTTGCGCGTAGAAGTCAACGATGAGCAGTTACCCATTCAAAGCCGCACAGCTCAGGGGCAATTGGTGATGCGATTAGGTAAGCGGGAACAGTTGGTGGGAGGGGCTACGGTTTCCTTGGGCGGCCAAATTTTAATGGTGACGGAGAAGGGCTATGCCAAACGAACTCCTGTCGCGACGATGCGCCTTTCCAACCCTGGTGATTTGGGCGGACACGGGATTCAGTTCGCGACGAAGACCGATAGCCTGGTGGGATTAATCGGTCTGCGCCCCGAAACGGAAGTGATGCTCCTGACAAACCACGATCGCCTCCTGCGTCCTCCCCTCGACACGATTCCGATGCAAGGACGAGATAGCGCTGGCGATCGCAGTGTCAAACTAGAAAAAGACGAAAAAATCTCGGCAGTGCTGGTGCTGCATGAGAGTTCAACCCCGCCTAGTCCGGGTGAAGATGCGTCTAACGAGAGCTAACAAAAGATGGAGTTTTGATTATTGCAAAAACTCCATCTCCTGGATTCAAACTAAATCTGATGTTGATTCAACGGGACTGACGGGGCTCGAACCCGCAACTTCCGCCGTGACAGGGCGGTGCTCTAACCAATTGAACTACAGTCCCCCATCGAGGGGTTTTTCCCTCGCCACACCATTCACTCAGTCGAGTGCTTTTTGTGACGATCTTCATTATGCCGAGAACTAATCTGTCTGTCAAACTTTTTCTGGCTCAGGCTTTACCTCTCCCGGACTGCATTCTTTGGTGCCCAATGACTTTAGAATGCTCCCTGGGAACGGTTCGTGCCTCGATCGTGTGATAGCGTGCCATGGAGCGAATGGATGGGTGGGCTATGGTGATTCGGGATGCCGTCGCGGCTGATTTGGATGCGATCGTCGAGATTTACAACTCAACGATCGCCAGTCGAACTGTGACCGCAGACATGGAGCCAGTAACCGTGGAAAGTCGCCTTGGCTGGTTTCACACCCACACGCCCGACAAGCGGCCCCTATGGGTGCTGACGTGTGAAGGCGAAGTTGCTGGATGGTTAGGGTTTCAGCATTTCTACTCAGCTCGGCGGGCGTATGACATCACAGCAGAAGTTAGCATTTACGTTTCCCCACAATATCGACGGCAGGGGGTGGGTCGAGAATTGTTGCGGCACGCGATCGCCCAAAGTCCCAGACTAGGCATCAAAAATCTTGTGGGGTGTATTTTTGCTACCAATCATGCCAGCCTCAAACTGTTTGAGAACTTTGGGTTTGAGCCGTGGGGCCGGTTGCCAGGGATTGCAGAATTCGAACACGAAACTTGCGATCTCGTGATCGTCGGGCGACGAGTGGTAACCGAAAGCTAGCGGCGTTCCAGGGTTTCGGTTAAGCGATCGATCGCTGCTGTCAATCGTTCTTGAGACTCCAAGACGGGGTCAGCCGCTGGCGCTTCTTCTTGACGACGCATAAACTTTTCGAGCGCTCGAATCAGTAAAAAGATGACGAACGCAATCACGATAAAGTTAACAATCGCTACAACAAAGGTGCCAATGCCAAACGGTAAGTTCTGAAGCTGATCAACGCCAGCCTGCTTCAGAATTGGATTCAAAATAACTGACATGATCCAATTCACAAACGCATCGACGACTTTGCCAAAAGCTCCACCAATGATGACAGCAACGGCTAGATCAACCACATTGCCACGCATGATGAATTCTTGAAAGTCCCTCAAGAATCCCGTTGCCGAACTTCTTGCCCGCCTAGTCATTTGTTTTGTCTCCGTTCACTCACAAGGTTAAATCAATCGCTTTTGTAATATAGCTATGGTCAGAACACTTAAGACATATTAAATGGCTGAACTGCCGATTCTGGGTAGGTGTTCTGACGCGCCTCGTTCGACTGAGGCTTCGACGATGAGCTCAGCCGAATCGCGCTCACGCCGAAGTATGCCACGTTCACATGGCAGAGGCTATAGATTGAACGTTGCTGCATTGATGACAACGCATCCATTAACATCAGTCCTCGTAAGATTTAGCTCAAGACTTCAAATGAGTCAATAGGCAATTGTTGGATGGTAATACTCTTTTGTCAAAGCTTTCAGGCTCGCTGCCATGACGGCAATTGTCTGCCCGGTGACGGAAAACATCATCGCTTCCCGCAAAATTCGTTGAGCCGCATGGTTGTATGAGATGGCCGAGCCACCAGAGGCAATGACCGCTACATGGGCACATTGCATTGCGAGTTGGATCGCTGTGGCACGCAAATGTAATCGTTCTTCAAAGGAACGATCGCTGGCCGTATAGATGGCTCGACGGCAGTGCTCAAGTTGGCGATCGAGGCTGTGGTAAGCGTCTTGCACGAAGCTCGCTGAGCGGGTTTGGCTAGTTTGCTGGAGGAGGTTGAGGGCCGCCCTGGCACTCCCCAGAGCATAAAAACTGTGCTGCAACACGTTTTGGCGATCGCTCTGATGGATGGCCTCAGGTGGAGAAATCAATAAAACGCGATCAAGCGGCAAATGCCACTCCTGCAACGTCGCTGTAACCGTGTTGGTGGATGACATCACGGCCAGAGACAGCGGGGGGCTGAACTGAATCCATCCGCCCGTAGGTTGGTTAGTGCTACGAAAGGGGAGCATCCCGTACACCGCGCGGCCATCAGGGAGAACGGCAGCGCCAACAAATGATTGAAAGATGCCGAAGCCTGTAATCCAGGGAATGGTGCCGTTGAGACAGAAACCCGCGGCAACAGGGAGGGCTGTGAGTGGTGGCACCGCTTGGCGGAGGTGGGAAAAGCCCACCCCCACTGCGATCGCGCCTGTACTCATGTGAGGCAAATACTCCCGCTTCAAGCCCTCATTTTCGCTACGACTCAGAAAACCACTCGCACTTTGATGTTGGGCCTGTAAAAATGCCAATGCGCCAGAGTATCGAGCTAGCAATTCCTGAAATTCCTGAAATGGCTCGCTACCGATGGCTTGCCCGCCCCACTGCCGCGGGATTTTCAAGCCTAACCAATGGTGTTGACCCAGATCAGAAAAAGCAGCCTGTAAAGCCGCGCTGGATGCATCCAAGTCGAGCGCGATCGGGGAAACTCGATCGCGCAAATAGATCTCGACGGCGGTGAGGTCAAGCATGACCGATGAGCTAGGGTTAGTTTCCTGCTACGACTTCCGAAATTCCGATCGGGCAAGAGACATTCGTGCCACCCAAGCCGCAATAACCGCCAGGGTTCTTGGCCAGGTATTGCTGATGGTAGTCTTCCGCGTAGTAGAACTCTGGGGCCTCCAGAATTTCGGTTGTGATTTTGCCGTAACCTGCTTTGCTCAGAGCTTGCTGGTACATATCCCGACTGGCTGCTGCCACCTGCCGCTGTTCATCACTGTAAACATAGATGCCCGATCGATATTGAGTGCCGACATCATTCCCTTGCCGCATGCCTTGAGTGGGGTCGTGGCTTTCCCAAAACACTTTGAGTAAGGTTTCGTAAGAAATCACGTTGGGGTCAAACACGACGCGCACCACTTCGTTATGTCCAGTCAGGCCACTGCATACTTCGCGATAGGTTGGATTAGGGGTGATTCCGGCTGCATAGCCAACTGAAGTACTGAATACACCTGCCTGCTGCCAAAACTTCCGCTCGGCACCCCAAAAACAGCCCAACCCAAAAAGCGCCAGTTGCATCCCTTCGGGAAAGGGGGGCTTGAGGGGATTGCTGTTAACAAAATGCTGATTGGTCAGCGGCATTTCGGTCGCCCGCCCAGGAAGTGCGTCTGCCGCTGTAGGCAGGGATACTTTTTTGCCAAGTCCAAATAATGCCATTGCCTTAAACCCACCTTTTTAAAATTCCTCTTTACTCTAGTTTACATTTCTGAGCAGGGAGTAAACCGAGTCTAAGAGAACCCTGAGTAGAAACACACGCTTCATAGAGACCTTGTTTGTAACGTCTCTATAGAGATTTGACGAAAGGTCAAAGACCTTAATTGGATTACCCCGCAACTTGCTTCAGTTCTCTCAGCAAGGTTTCTAGTTCGGTTAATCGATCGCTGGGGGCGGATTGTTGCTGCATTAGCCGCTTAGCCACCTCCAGGGAGGAAATGGCTTCCTGTTTGCGGCCCAGTTCTTTCATGGCTTTGCCCAGTTTTACGTGGCTATCGGGATCTTGAGGAGCAAGGGCGATCGCTTGGCGATAGAGGTTAACGGCTGAGGAAAAGTTACCTTGGTCGAAAAACACATCTCCCACTCCCAAATGGGCATCGGCTGACGTGGGCTGGAGGGCAATCACGCGGCGAAAAGCACTCATGGCGGGTTCTAACTGTCCGGCAGCTTGCCACGCTCGCCCAATTTGCAAGTGAATTGAGGGGTTACGGGGTTCGAGTTCAACGGCTCTGGCAAAAGAACTCTGGGCTTTGGGGTAGTCTTTGAGTTGCAACCAAGCCGTGCCAATGTGAACGCGGACGATCGCCTGTCGGGGGGCAATTCTGGCCGCTTGTTGCAGAGGGGCAAAGGCATCACGGGGGCGCTTCAGTTGAATCAAGGCCGTCCCCAATAATTCCTGCGCCTTGAAATGTTGGGGCGCGATTGCGGCAACTCGACGGTAAGTTTCCAGGGCTTCTTCATACTTTCCTTGTCGTGATAGCAAGACCCCGATCGCGAGATTCGCGTTGACGTGGCGCGGGTTGAATTGAACGGCTTGCCGGTAGGCGGCGATCGCATCGGCAGTTCTGCCCAAATTCGCCAAACTAAATCCTAAAGCGTGATGAAACTCAGCGTTGCGCGGTTCCAGCGTGATGGCTTGTTGATAGGCGGCGATCGCGTTCTCAAAATTTCCTTGAGTGGCGTAGAGAAAGCCCATCCCAGAAAAAATGCGGGGATTGGAGCGATCGAGTTCTGCGGCGCGGTAAAACGCTGCTAAGGCCGCTGGAAAGTTACGCGCATTGGTTAACCGACGGGCTTCTCGCAACAGTTGGTTGAGAGGATCGTTCCGATTGGAGGTGGCTGCCGTGTTCAGATCGCTTGCGCCTGATGTGCCGAGGTCATCGATCTGTTGTTGGGCTGGAGATATCTGGGCTGTTGCGGCCACAACTCCAGTGGAGAGGACGAGACTGGTTAGGAATGCGATCGGTTTGTGTAGGATGAATTTCAACATGAGCAGACCTCACATCAGGGCGACACAGCGTGTTTAACCTAAGAACTTGCAAAACGGGAAATTCTTTGCAAAAAGTTACTTTTAGGAAAAACCATGCACTACTGTCGCACATTTGGTGTCATCTCACAATTGGGACGCAATATTCAAGTCAAGCGCTGAAATATTTTGCGGTCGGATGATAGACCACGATCGCAGTTGTAGACTGCTCTGGATAGAGTTGTTCACTTTCATCCATGTACATCCCGATGCGCTCAGCGCCCAACAATTCCAGTTGCTGGTACTGATCCTGAATATTAGGACAGGCGGGATAGCCGAAGCTGTAGCGCGATCCTTGATAGCGTTGCGCCAACATATCCCGAATGTTGTCCGGTTCCAGGTCGCCATAGCCCAACTCCCGCCGAATCCGGGCATGAGTCCATTCGGCTAAAGCTTCCGCCACTTGCACCGCTAAGCCGTGGAAGTAGAGGTAATCCGTGTAGTTGTCAGACTTGAACAATGCTTGGGCGAACTCGGTTGCTTTCTGTCCGGCGGTCACGGCTTGCATGGGAAAAACATCCATGTGTCCAGAATCCACCGGGGCAAAGAAATCAGCGATACAGTAGCGCCGCAGGGACTTTTGGCGCGGGAAGTTCCAGGTGACAACCGGCGTGGGGGGAGTGGGGGCGGAGTGGAGCGGGGGAGCGTAGATGTGAACGGAGTTACCTGCCGACTGGCAGGGGAAGTACCCATAAACGATTTGTGGATCGAGTAAGTCCTCTGCCACGATGCGGGCTTTCCACCGTTCCAGGATGGGGTAGACCTTTTCTGCCAAAAATTGGTCGTACTCCTCGCGGGATTGCTCCCGTGGCTTGCGGAATTGCCATTGTCCAGCGATGAGCGCCTGCAAATCCAGATGCCAGAAGACCTCGTCCCAAGGAATGTCCTTGCCAGATAGGATTTGGGTGCCCCAGAAGGGCGGCGTAGGGCGGGGAATGTCGATCGCGATCGCCTCCGATCGCACGGTGTCTTCTTCCCTGGGGGAGGGAGGAGGGAGGGGGGTAGGAGAACTTGCCTGCTCTGCTGCCTCCTGCTCTCTGCCTGTTGTCTGCTCTTCTGCCTTCTGACTTCCGAATCCTAATGCCTCAAGTTCGCCCAAAAATCCCTTCACATCATTCCATTGCCCTTCTGCTTTGGCGGGCATGAGTTTATCCATGAAGTGGAGATCGGCGAAAGCATCTTTGCCGTAGATGACGCGACCATTATAGACATTCTGGCAATCCTCATAGACGAACTTGGGGGTGAGCGCTGCGCCGCCGAGGATGACAGGAACGGTGATGCCGCGATCGTTGAAAACTTCCAGATTCTCTTTCATGAAGGCAGTAGATTTCACCAGCAAGCCACTCATGGCGATGCAGTCCGCCTGGTGTTCGTGATAAGCATCGATAATGGCTTCTACGGGTTGCTTAATCCCTAGGTTGATGACCTTGTAGCCGTTGTTGGTGAGGATGATGTCCACCAGGTTCTTACCGATGTCGTGCACATCGCCTTTCACCGTGGCAATCAGGAAGATGCCTTTAGAGCTGTTGGTTTCGCTCTTCTCCATGAACGGTTCCAGCTGCGCCACAGCCGCTTTCATGGTTTCGGCAGATTGCAGCACGAAGGGCAGTTGCATTTGCCCGGAACCGAACAGATCGCCGACGACTTTCATCCCGTCGAGCAAAAAGGTGTTGATGATGTCGAGGGGTTTGTAGGTTCGGAGCGCCTCGGTTAAAGCTGCTTCCAGGCCAATCCGCTCGCCGTCGATGATGTGTCGTTTCAGCCGCTCTTCCACGGGCAGATCGGTTAGAGCATCTTTGGAGCGGGCATCTTTGGCAGAAACACCTTCAAACAGGGTCGTGAGTATGGTGAGCGGGTCGTAAACGCAGACATCGCCTTCAAACCGGCGTTGGTCGTAGATCAACTGCCGACAAACTTCTTGATGGGCCGGGTCAATTTTGGCCAAAGGTAAAATCTTCGCGGCACTGACGATCGCCCCATCCATCCCCACTTGCACCGCTTCATGCAGAAACATCGAGTTGAGCACAATCCGCGCTGCCGGACTCAACCCAAAGGAAATATTGGACACGCCCAGCAAAATGTGGCAACCGGGGAGGTGCTCCCGGATCAGGCGAATCGATTCGATCGTGGCTTTGCCGTTTTCCCGATCTTCCTCAATTCCCGTAGAGATGGGTAATGCCAACGTATCAAAGAAAATTTCGTGAGCCGGAATGCCAAACTCTAAGGCTTGACGATAGGCCCGTTGGGCAATCTGGAACTTTTTCTCGGCGGTTCGGGCCATGCCGTCTTCGTCGATCGTCCCCACAACTATTCCTGCGCCGTACTGCTTCGCCAGTTCCAGCACTTTCAAAAAGCGGGGTTCTCCGTCTTCGTAGTTGGTCGAGTTGAGAATGCACTTGCCGCCTGCCACCTTCAGCCCTGCTTCCATCTTTTCCCATTCGGTGGAATCCAGCATCAGCGGCAGGTTGACATTGGTGACGAGCCGCGAGACGAGTTCTCGCATATCTTTCTCACCATCCCGCCCAACGTAATCCACATTCACATCCAGGACGTGGGCACCTTCTTTCACCTGCGATCGGGCAACTGCCACCAAGCCATCCCAGTCTTCCGCATTCAGCAATTCCCGCACTTTCTTGGAACCGCTAGCATTCAATCGTTCGCCCACAATCAGGAAGGAATTGTCCTGGTCGTAGGGTTGAGTGGTGTAAATGGAGGCCGCAGACGGGATGTAGCCGAAGGCAGGACGGGGAGTGGGAGGAGCGTTTAGATTTCGGCGGTTTTCAGAATCTCCGAAATCTAGGCTCCTGACCTGTCTTTCCTTCGGTTTCAGGGTCTCCGCGATTTCCGCCAACTGATGAATGTGATCGGGGCGAGTGCCGCAACAACCCCCGATGACTTGCACGCCCAAATCTTCAACGAAGCGGGTGAGCGCGAGGCGTAACTCCATTGGGGTCAAGCGATAGTGGGCGTGCCCACCAACGTTTTCAGGAATGCCAGCATTAGGGATGCAGGAGATGACAAAGGGCGATTGCTGGGAGAGATATTTGATGTGTTCGGCCATGCGATCGGGACCCGTGGCACAGTTCAGGCCCAGAATATCGATCGGGTAGGGTTCCAAGATTGCTAACATTGCCGCCACATCCGACCCCACCAGCATCGTCCCCTGGATTTCCATGGTGACGGACACCATCAGCGGACGGCGTTCCCCCTTCTGGGCAAACACTTCTTCAATGCCGTTGAGCGCCGCTTTAATTTGCAGCACATCCTGACAAGTTTCTACCAGGAACAAATCCACACCCCCATCCCATAAGCCCTGGGCTTGCTCGGCAAAGGACGCTTTCATGGTGTCGTAGTCAATATGGCCCAGCGTCGGAAGTTTGGTCGTGGGGCCGATCGAGCCAGCCACGAAGCGGGGTTTCTCCGGCGTGGAAAATTCTGCGGCGATCTGTTTCGCCAGTGCTGCCGCCGCTTTGTTCAGTTCGTAGGTTTGATCAGCCAGGTCGTATTCAGCCAGCACGATCGAGGTTGCCCCAAAGGTATCGGTTTCAATGACATCTGCCCCAGCCGCCAAAAAGTCGCGATGCACTTTGGCCACGGCTTCCGGCTTGGTAAAAATCAAATACTCGTTACAGCCTTCATACTCGGCTCCGCCAAAGTCTTCTGCGGTGAGATTTTGGACTTGAAGATTGGTGCCCATCGCCCCATCAAAAACGATAACCGGGCGATCGGGATGGTAAAGACGCTCTAAGAAAGGGCTACGCATTGATGACAAGGGGATGAGGTTGACTGACAAGTTAAATAAGACAGAGGGCTACTTGCCTCCATCTTGCCGTTGATGCCCGTACTGATACGGAGCAAAAAACGTTAAATTAACAAAAACTTTGCACAATGATAAAAAATTAACATAGTGTCTCCGGCGATTCAGTGTGAATCACGAGGTTGTATTAAGGTCTCTTAATTTTTCAGCTTATCGTAGACCTGAGTGAGGTTTCTAGAATCTTGACTAGAATTCGTGTGACTTCTTCTAAATCTGTTGGGACGTGATACTGTGGCAGCCTTTGAGCAATGTGTTTGGTGGCGCGATCGAGGCTGCCGAATGCTAGCTGTCTTCAGTCGTCACCGCTCCTGGAAAGGGGTTTTGTTCACGGTCTACCCATTTGTCCAACGCGACTAAATCGCCGCTCTTGCCACCGGTTGGCTCTCTTCTCTAATCTGCCCTCGCTAGTTGGAGTTTGCATTGATGAAGTCGAGCAACCCTTGATACTTAGGAGCTTGCTTGAGATCCTGGTTCTGGTACTCCATCGCCCCCCAAAATCCCCATTTGCTAGGCTGAGCGACATCCACAAATTGATTAAACAGTGACCCACCGCTTTGCTTCCACAGATTTAGGTAAGCACGGTAAACGTCTCGCATTTTGGGATGGCGGTTGGCCTGCGCAAAGAGTTTGGTGATGGGTTCAATCTTATCGTCTGGGAACTGGTAGGCCGTGAGGTGAGGGCCGCCTTCGTAGGCATAGAGCGGCAACCCAAACCGTTTGGCGACTTTAACATTGTCATCCAGCATGGGCTGCAAACCCGGAATGCCCGCCAGCAGGTTCTCAACGATTTGATCAACGCTCATTTTGGCGATCGCGTCGGCGCGTTTGGCATCATTTAGATCGCTGTTGCCATTCTTGTCAAAATCGGCCCCATCAAAGTAAGGGGCGATCGCGTAAGCATCGGCGTGTTTGTAGGCATCTTTCCAGCCCAGAATTTGTTCTGCCGTCCAGGGATTTGCCGCCTGCCCGGCCAGGACTCGCACCAAGCGTTTGTCGGCACTGGAGCCAAACACCTGATTGAAGATTTTGAAAATTTCTACCGATCGTTCTGAGTAGAACAGCAGGGAAGCGCCGTAATCATCATTGGCCAGCTTGCGTGCCCGTCCCTGCTCTGCCGCATATCGATGTTGGGAGAAGATCCCATTCCAGACTTCATTGGAGTATTCGATATGGATTTTGAGCGAGGGATCAACCCGATCGCGCACCATCGTAGCAAATTGCCGCATGTAATCATCCGAGGCTTTGGCTGGCAGCGTAAACCACGGATCGACCTTCAAGGTGTTGGCTAGTTGAATCATATGTTCCAGAGCCACCCCTTTGCCACCGGCCTGCCGCACACTGTTGGGCGTGGCGCGATCGTTCCAATGCACCACCTCAGAATGATTCGTGGCCATCCAATCCATAAACCGCAGCGAACTGAAGTGGCTGATGCGCTGGAGAAAGAGCGGATGGAACGGTTGAGTTTGATAGGTTTGCTCAAATCCCGGCATGATGAAGCGGATGTTTCGAATCGGGTTTTTGGGGTTTGTTTCGCGAATTTGCAAAAACACGCCTGCCTCGTCCGGCTTCACCTCCACCACCATCCGGCCTGGAGACTGGCTCACAATTTTGGCATGGTCAAACGCAAAGGTCATTTTGCCTTCGCCATCATAAAGCAACGTATATTTCCCCGCTGGGTAGTGGGACGACCCAATCATCATCACGGTTTCAACCCACTGCCCCGGTTCCAGGGAGGCCACCCAGCCATCCGGGGTTAAGTTGATCTTGCCCCCTTCCCCCCAGGCCGCGCCTTCCCGCTGGGAGATCCAGTCCCGCGAGGTTTTGAACACATCCACAAAGCTCCATTGCGTAGACCAATCGGCAATGCCGTTGAGATTTGTTCCAATTAGCGTAGAGCGAGTTTTGGGATTGGCCGCGATCGCATTTTGCAAACTGGGGTCGGGTTGAGTCAAATCGATTTCGTTCCCAACGCTCGCCGGGTTGCCTGAGTTCATTGGGCCAAACGGTTTGGCCTGAACCAGATAGATCATGCCTGCTACGCCTGCCAGGACTGCGCCAACTTGGAGCGATCGCTTGAGTCTTGGTGAGGATGAAGGATTTTGCTTGAATACCATAATGCCTGGAGTGAGGGTGACGCGGTTCAGGGTTCCCTGTTTCACGCTCATCATAGCCAGGTCGCTCTAGAACCTTCATGCTTTATAAAGTGGCCGTAAATATTGCTCCCGTCAAAACACTTGCCAATCCTCTTTATAATGGGGACTTGCGATGGGCCTTGCCGATTGCCAGTCAGCGACTGAGCTATCCACCGAATATCATTCTCAATTCATCTTTAATTTATGTCTCGTGAACCCCGTCACCAGCCCGAAGCTCAAAGTACGCTTGAAGAAATCCGTGCCACCCGGTTAGAAAAAATTGCCCAACTGAAACAGGCTGGCTACACGCCCTACGCTTATCGCTGGGAAGTGACTCATCATGCAGCAGAGTTGCAGAAGACTTACGCTGATCTGGCGAGTGGAGAAGAGGTTGCCGTGGAAGTGGCGATCGCCGGACGCATCATCGCCAAACGGGTATTTGGCAAACTCGCCTTCTTCAGCCTGCAAGACGAAACCGGCACGATTCAGCTTTACCTGGACAAAACCCGCATTCAAGAAAACATGGGTACGGACGATCCCAGTGCCTTTGAACACCTGAAGCAACTCACGGACGCTGGCGATATTATCGGCGCGATCGGCACCATCAAGCGGACGGAAAAGGGCGAACTCTCGGTTTATGTGAACCGCTACGCCATGCTGACCAAATCCCTGTTACCCCTGCCGGATAAGTGGCATGGGCTGACGGATGTCGCCAAGCGCTATCGCCAGCGTTATGTCGATTTGATCGTGAATCCAGAAGTGCGAGAAACCTTTCGGCGGCGGGCGTTGATTACGGCTTCCATGCGGCGTTACCTGGATCAGCAAGGCTTTATCGAAATCGAAACTCCCGTGTTGCAATCAGAAGCAGGCGGAGCCGAAGCGCGTCCCTTCATCACTTACCACAACACGCTGGATCTGGATCTCTACCTGCGGATTGCCACCGAGTTGCACCTGAAGCGGCTGATTGTCGGTGGGTTTGAGAAAGTATTTGAACTGGGCCGCATCTTTCGGAATGAGGGGATTTCCACCCGCCATAACCCCGAATTCACGACGATCGAAATTTACCAAGCCTACGCCGACTACCACGACATGATGACCCTAACGGAAACGCTGATTACAACAGCCGCACAGGATGTCTTGGGCACTTTACAGATTACCTATCAAGGAACGGCGATCGACCTGACTCCTCCCTGGCGGAGAGTTACTATGCATGAGGCCGTGCAGGAAAAAACAGGCATTGATTTTAGCCAATTTGCCACGCTGGATGACGCGAAAACGGCGGCGGCAAAGGCTGGGATTGGGATACCGGAAAAATGCGAGTCGCTCGGCAAATTGCTCAATGAAGCTTTTGAACAAACCGTTGAGGAAACGCTAACTCAGCCCACCTTCATCCTCGACTATCCTGTGGAAATTTCGCCCCTAGCCAAGCCGCACCGCTCCAAGCCCGACCTGGTGGAACGCTTCGAGCTATTCATCGTGGGGCGCGAAACCGCCAATAGCTTCTCCGAGTTAACCGATCCCCTCGATCAACGCCAACGCCTGGAAGATCAAGCGGCTCGTAAGGAAGCTGGCGACTTGGAAGCCCACAGCGTGGATGAAGACTTTTTAACCGCACTGGAACAGGGCATGCCCCCCACTGGTGGTTTAGGTATTGGGATCGATCGCCTCGTGATGCTGCTCACCGACAGCCCCAGCATTCGGGATGTGATCGCCTTTCCCCTATTGAAGCCGGAGGTCAGTCAAGAGGTTAATGCCAAGAGTCAGGATGAATCGTAGAAATGGGTGTTGGGTTTGAGCGTCAGGTTATGTCCTGTTATTAGTTCTAGTCCTTGACCCTGCACACCTCACACCCAGCACCTATTCCCAACCCCTAATTCGTCACTTCCGCCATTTCAATTACATTTCCGTCGTAATCCTTCACCAGAAAGTTGAGCGGCTTTTCGCGCCGGATTTTGTACTTGATGCGGCGACTCTGAACGCGGAGCAAAATTTGTTCCAGACACGCGCGATCGAAACACACATGCCGCTGGTGATTTCTTTCTCCTAAGCTGGCACCAGAAATCACATGTAACTGAGTGTTTTTCTTCAACTGATACCACAATCCATCAGGCGCAGTGGCTGTGGCGGTACTGGTTCGGCCCACTCCCGGCGTGATGTAAAGGGGATCAACCATCGGCGTCCCTAGCGATTGTTCATAGTTGTAGTAATAGTGCAATGGCACATCAGCCGCAGGTAGTTCCAGCATGCCTTCATAAAGTTGCCGCGCCAATTCTACATCCGACACCATGACGGTATGAACCTTGGGGGCACTGGTGAGGAACATCCACATCGCTCCGGCGTAGGCGGCCAGGAGCAACACCATAATGCCTTGCGTCGAGAAGAGGGTATCCAGACCGGGAAGCGCGCCCAACGTTAAATCATGCAGCATCGTAAACCACGTTAAATAGAGCAAATTAATACATCACGCGATGTGCAACTTTTGATCAATCCTTGTGGGGTGGACATCTTGTTCGCCCAATCTAAGCAGGCAAGATGCCCACTCCACGGGAAAACAGCACTTTTAGACGATTAAGTCGCACATCACGTTACATCGATATTTACCTTTGTCAGTCGATCTTAGCAAGCCCTCAAAAACTCAGCAAAAGCGGATGAAGGGACTACACAGGATCTTGATGGTTCAATCCGGTTGCCAACACACAACCAAACAACGACTAGGGGGGCGTTCATCTTCCTGCCAGCAATTGTTCAAGCCCCGCTTCTGGCCCGTTAGGCTTGCTTCATTGATACAACCTCCCCTGGTCTGGCTACAAATTTGATTCGAAGTAGGAACCCGATCGGAAGAGGAAGACAAGGTTTCATCGTGTTTTGCTGGCGATCGGGTTTGTTACCCTGGAAGTGCGGTTATTCAACCGGGTTTGCGCAAAGAATGCGACCTGGCTAAGCGATCGCCACCTTTCATCGTCTGCTGTTTACCTGCCTGCTATGAGACCAGATTTGCAAGGGTTAGAAATTACCAAAGGAGAATTAAGGCGAATGGTGGGTTTTGCGCCGCGCCACATTGCGGCTCCATTTTGGGCACGGGTGGGCTGGTTAAGTTTATGGTATTTTTCGGTGAATTACGTGGCGATCGCGGCCTTGCGAGCGGTGTTGTTAGCCGTGTCACCCTTAACGTTGCCCTGGGCCGCCCACGTCTGGATCAGTTTAATTTTGGCGATCGCGACAGCCATCTATCACCGCTGGCACTGGTTAAACGAAACGGTTTCGCCGCCTTTGCGCAACTTGCTGGAAGATGTCAAACAATTCAACTTAATGGTGAAAGCCATTACGATTAATGACCAACTTGAAGATGCCGGAAATTTTAGCGTAGCGATCAACGATCGCGATCGAGTGCTGGAAGCGCTCTGGCTGACGCGAGAAGATTTAACCCGGGCACTGAAAACAGAACGGATTCTGCGAGACAACAAAGAATTCATTGCCAACAATGCCGTCTTGTTTGACAACAACATTTCGGCGTTGACCTCCCTTCAAGTCAACGATCAAGCCAGTGAACATGGGCGCTTACTCAATGAAGCGCTACAGATTGCCATCAGTACTCAGGAAGAAATGCGCCGCCTCCAGGGCTAATCGGTCTTGCCATTATCGGTGATGGGCCGATTTAACTCACGACATTTGGCCTGTGCCGTTTCAAAGGCTTGTTGGTATTCCTTGCCGCCCAGCATCACGTTGCCGTAATACTCGTAGGGCATGGTGCCATAAATGGGCAAAGGTGGGTCTTCTGGGTAATCTTCTTTGGCTTCCTCGATCGCTGCTTTCAGGGCTTTGGCTGTTAGCTTCTGAGCCGGGAAGTAGTGCAAATGTTGAACCGCTTGTTTCAGAAAGGGAAAAGAGGGATCAACTAGATGTTCTTCCAACTCTAGCCATGCATGTTCCTGTGGCGCGCAGCGCTTACTGGCGACGACCAAAAAGCCCTGAACATACACTGCACCTTTAGTAGCCAGAGTGCCCCGATGGGCATTGTCAAACGGTGCTTTGGGCTTACTTTTGATGTGTTGCGCTAATTCGTGCGATCGCGCTTCGTCTAATGGTTTTTCCATTCCAACGGTAAGTAATAGACCAATCCTATTCTTCCAGGTCGCGCAACAATTGCAGCCGATTGTCTCCCTGTTGCGACTGGGCCGGTAAGTCGGAGGTCGGAGCTGTACCGCGAACTGGCCCCACGAGAACGCGGGTGTTGCGATCGATACGATATAGCACCAGCCCGCCCTCGTTTGTCGGTGCCATCAGTTGAGACGAGTTAACCGCTGGCGTTGTTCGATTAACGACAGGATTACTTTGATACGACCGTTCTTGCACGCCTAACATCTCTGCGGGAGATGGCATCATCTCCGATTGAGCCAAGCCAGCGGAAGCAAAACCAAACAGGGTAGCCGTCATTCCAGCGATCGCAATTACTCGTTGCATCATCAGGCACCAAATCTGATCACTTCAGTTCTATCGCGTCTCTCCCCAATTGCGTATCTATCTTTCATCGGATCTTTAAAGTGAGCTTCATCGATTCCGGGGGAAGACTTAGGAAATAACCCTTACGCCACCTTGCCCCTCTCATGAGTCACGGATTGTACTTATACGGCATTTTCCCGGATGTTCATCTGAATGATTTAGCCCTGGAAGGCTTAGACCAGCAACCCGTTCACCCGCACAAACTGGACGGCTTCACGTTTTTGTACTCTGAGGCCCAACAGGAGCGCTATCTGGCCAGTCGCAAAAACTTACTAGGGCATGAAAGGGTGTTGGAGCAGGCGATGCAAGCGGGGTTTAGAACGCTGCTGCCGTTGCAATTTGGATTGGTGATTCAAGACTGGGCCACCGTCACGGAGCAATTGACTCAGCCCTACAGCGAAAACTTGCGGCTCCTGTTCACCAAACTAGACGGCAACCGGGAAGTTGGCATCAAAGTGTTTTGGGACCAGGAGCATGAACTCCAAACCTTGTTGGAGGAGAATCCGTTTTTACGATCGCAACGCGACAGCCTGGAGGGCAAGAATCTCAGCATGGATGAAGTGGTGGCGATCGGGCAAGCGATTGAACGCTCGCTAGTAGACCGCAAACAGCAGATCATTTACGCCTTTCAGCAGCAATTAAACGCGCAGGCGATCGAGGTTGTCGAAAATGACGTTATGACCGAATCCATGATTTACAACGCGGCTTATCTCATTCCCTGGGAGCGAGAAGCCGCATTTAGCCACCAGGTAGAAGCGATCGACCAACAGTTTGAAGGTCGCCTTAAAATCCGCTACAACAACTTCACTGCACCCTTTAACTTTGCTCAAATGCCCCATGCTTAATCTCCTCCTGGCTCCACTCACCGCACCTATCAGCGGCATCACCTGGATTGCCGCCCAAATTCAAGAACGGGTTGATGCTGAATTAGATGTCAAAGAAAATCTGCAAAAACAGCTTCTCGCATTGCAATTGGCCTTCGATATGGGCGAGGTGGCCGAAGACGTGTTTGAAGCGCAAGAAGAAGAGCTGTTGCTGGCAATTCAAGCTCTAGATGACTTGGAAAGGCAAGCAGCGATGGACTTAGATTGAGCGCGGTGGAGCGTCTGGCGTAAAACCAGTGTCGTCAACCGATGGGTAGATAGAAGTATTTCCATCTATCAGCCCTGTTGTTTGCCCTATGCTGCTATCGCCACCGCTCCAATTAGCCGTTCAACCCTCTGCCCACAACACGGCCCTGCTGCATCGCCTCACCCGCGGACATGTGCTAACGATCGCTCCAGATTCTTTAGGCGGGTTACTGTTAGTCAAGTCATTTTATGTTGATTTTGCGGGGCCGGGGGCTGCTGTTGGGGGCGGGTTTGATCAAGCTTGTACGGCAGTTTATGCGATCGGTCAGGTGCATTTGCAAACCGTGCTGACTCCGGCTGAGCGGCAAAGCGCGATCGACATCCGCATCGCTTACTCCGAACAACTATCTGCCATTGTGGATCGCTCCCAACCGCATCAGCGGGCGCATTTAATTACTCGTTGGTTAGCAGAGTGGCTGCCGGGGAATCTCTCCCTCATGGTTTCGGCAGAACTGGCGGCGGGGCTGGCTGGTGTGCTACCCAACACAGTGCGCATGGCCTGGCAAACCGAGGCGGTGGCTTAGAATTTTTTGATGCCAAGAATCCATTCAGCGATCGCGTCCGTATTCCTGAGTAGATGGACGGCAATCTGCCCTTAATGCAGTTGTCCTGCTGTCACTAGTTGGCCTGGTCGATCGCCATTACTGGCTGCGATCACACCAAGTTTTCAATTCTGTGGTGCCTTAGCACTACAACTCATAAGCGTGGTTTGAGCCAGGGCAAGCAATTGCGATCGCCCTTGTTCAACGCTGCTGTTTCTTCACATCACAAGGGGACACCTCCATGCAATACGATGACTTAGATTTGCGTTCGTCGGCTCGGCGGTTTCGGCTGGCATCGCGAAGCCGTCGAGCCTTACTGGTGAACGGTGCGATCGCGGGGGCGAGTGTTGTTGGCGTCGCAGGATTGAATGCGCTGCTGCCAAAGTCAGTCGCTGCCGCTGCGCCAAGTGATCAAGCGAACGATATTTCGATTCTCAATAATGCGTTGTTCTATGAACATCAAGCGATTTGGGCCTATAGTTTCGCGGCGGGAAAACTAACGAATACGGCAGTGGGCAAAGCGGTGCTGGATATTGCGCTCCGGAATCAAGCTGACCACAAGCAGCATCGGGATGTCTTGGCTGCCGCCGTCAGCAGTTTGGGCGGTAGACCCGTGCTGGCCGAAGCCAGCTATGACGTGTCTTCCTACATCAAGAAGGGGGAGGGCAATTTGGATTCTGATGCCAACATTGCCAAGTTAGCGCTCGCCCTGGAAACGGATGCCGCGATCGCCTACACCCAAGAAGTGGCCAAACTCAAGACCCCAGCTCTGATTACAGCCGGAGCCAGCATCGGTTCAACTGAATCAGCTCATGCCGCAGTGATTCGAGCGGCGTTCAAATCCTTGGGCATGAACCTGGAAGTCGTGCCTGCGGCCTTTGTCAGTGCAGAGAATCGTAACCGCTGGGTGTTGACCGTGTAAGCTGTCCCGTTAAGTTTTGGCGGTATAGTAATAATCGTTGTGGGGATGCAGGCGTGCTTGTGTCCCTACTGAGTAGATTGGCAGCACCACAATGGCTCAGGTTCACTCTCGAACAACGATTTTATGGCGGCAAATTTGGGGCTTAACCGCCATGCTGGCGGCGATTCTACTGAGTTTCAAAATTTACGAAATTTATCAGCCCACGATTCTCAAAAACTTTGGGTTCTTGCGGCTGGCTGGTTGGTTGGGCATTGTGCAGGGGCTACTAAGTTTGGTCATTGAGCCGATCGCGGGGCGCTTTTCCGATGTTATATTGCGGCGATTCAGTAGTCGCTTGCCGCAAATCACGATCGGGGTGACGTTGGCCGGTTTAATTTTCATCGGAGTTGCGTGGCTACTCCAAACCGTGTACTTGAGTCAACTGCCGTGGTTAATTCCCACTTTAATGCTGGGCTGGTTGATCGCGATGATTGCGATCCGCGGGCCGGTGGTTTCTATGTTGAAGGAGCTAGCCCCAGTGCGGGAACTGCCGCGAGCCAATGCGTTACTAGTGCTGGCGTTGGGTCTAGTTGCTGCGGTCAATCCCCTCCTGGAAGTTGCGTTAAAGCAGGTGGGAGCGTCATTTGGGTTTATTCTGGGGGCGATCGTATTGCTGGGCGGGGGAGTGCTACTTTTTAAGTCTGCTCCGCAGCGCATTCCACTGCCACCAGTAACGGTTTATCGCAGCCCCTGGGTTTGGTCGCGGTTACTGCTGGTCTTCCTGGTTGGCGTGGGGGTAAACCTGGGCCTGACCGCCGCCATGACGACAATTCCTAGAGCCTTGCAAGTCCAATTTGGGCAGTCTCCTATCGAGTGGATTGTGGCTGGCATGTATCTGGTCGCCGCTGTTTCTGCCCTCCCTTGGGGGAAAGTTGTAGGCCGATGGGGGGCAATAATGTCTATTCGGGCCAGTTTGGGGACATTTATACCCATCACTGGGTTAGTTTTGCTCAATCAATTTCCCGTAATGGCCATTCTATTCATGGCGATCGCGGGCGTAAATCTCAGTTTGCTGTTAACCAGTACCATTCCCTTTGCGATCGCCAATGTCCCAGTTTCGCAGGCCGGATTATCCGTCGGGTTGTTCCTGGGTGGGGGTGGTTTAGCTGGTGCAATTGCAGCGTGGGGGCTGGGGGCTGAGCAGAATTTCAATCTCTGGACTGGCTTGCTTTGGGTCACATTGAGTTTTCTCTTGACAACCCTGTGTATCTGGTTGGCTGAGCGGTTCAAGCGAGCTTGAAGCAAGGCCCAAAGCGGCAGTTGGCACAATTCCTCCTGCCTCGGCCCTCCACCGGCTACTTTTTTCGCATTTATGGGTACAATGCCCACGCCAAAAAGCGTTCGGTATAGTAGAGGGCAAGTTGATTGCTGACACCATTGAAGACGGCATCGAAGGCATGTTCGGCCCAGGGGATGGGGATAAACAGAGCCGTATTGTTGAACGATCGCAAGCGGTCGGCCAGTTGCCGCCCAAACTTGGATTGCACAACATGGTCACGATCGCCATAAATAAGTAGAGTTGGTGGTAGATTTGAGCGCACCACATTCCAGGGCGAGGCTTGCTGGTACTGGATCGGAAATTCTGGTGGGGCACCACCGATGAAATCTTCTAATACCGTGCGAGCATCGATCGGGTCTGGGTTGGGTAAGTCGTAATAGCCTTTTTCCAGGTTTACCGGGCCGTAGTAATCCACCACGGCCCGAAAGGGGAACGCATCCGGTTGATAAGCGGCCAGCATCGCTAATTGTGCCCCTGCCGATCGCCCCATGATGGCCATGCGGCCTGTGTCCACTTCGTACTCAGCCGCATGATTTTGGATAAATCGCAGAGCTGTTTGCACATCCTGCAACTGAGTGGGAAAGCGATGGGTTGGTGCCAACCGATAGGAGACAGCAATCACGGTGTACCCTTGCGCCGCCAGGTAGCGGTTAAATGGCTCGTTGTCGGCGGGGCTTCCCGATCGCCACGCTCCCCCATGAACCATCACTACACCAGGATAAATACCGACTGCCGCCGGACGATACACATTCAGGATCAAAGGTTGGCCTGCTGGCTGAGCAAACAGAATTCCAGTTTCAACGCGCACGGGTTGGAGGGGGATGCCTCGAAATCCATCTAGCAGGACAAACGGTTGCGATCGCCAATGGGATTGAACCAAGGCTGGTCGTTGCGATAATTCTCCCAGTGTGGTTGCGATCGTCGTTTCAGTGCGTTGGACGGTCGCGGGTAGTTGGCTCAGTGGGGCAGCACTCAGCACCAGCCCGATTCCACTCAGGATCAGGACAACCCACTTCAGCCCCGTTGCCCGGATTCCTAGTGCTAAAATGCCTGCGATCGCACTCAGCCCCATCAACCACGGACTGACTTCTGGAGCACCCACTGATAACGGGTAGAGCAGCAACGTGGGTGCTGTGATGAAAATCCAACTACTTAAGAAGACACCTAGAAGGCTGAGGAATAATGTAGCAAGACCGTAGGCCGTTTGTAACACTCTGCACCCTCCAGAGATCTAACTATCCTTTTTACTCCGTTGCCGAAGAATGAAATCCGCGATCGCCAGATCCATGGGAGTGGTGACTTTGAGGTTCGTTTCCTCCCCGGCCACAATTTTGACGGGGAAGCCGCACTGCTCAAATAGCATCGCGTCGTCGGTGACTTCCCAGCCCTGCGCTGCGCCTTCCCCGTGGCACCGCTTCAAAATATCGACTTCAAACCCTTGGGGCGTTTGGGCGGCCCACAGATGACGACGATCGGGTGTACTGGTGATGACTTGGGTTCCGGCATCCACGATTTTGATCGTGTCTTTAACCGGGATGGCGGCAATCAGGCCAGAGCAGGTGTTCAGTTCTGCGGCACAGCGATCGAGCAGGTTGGGCGTGGCCAAACACCGTGCCCCATCGTGGATCAGGACTCGATGCGCTACGGCAGGTAATCCCTGGAGACCTCGGAAAACGGATTCCTGGCGAGTTGAGCCACCGGGAATCAGATGCACCATCTTGGTCATCCCCACACTCAAAATAATTTCCTTAAAGTCTTGAAAATCATCGGGTTGCCCGATTACTCCAATCCAGCGAATCGATCGTGCCGCCTTTGCCGCCAATAATGTCCAGGCCAGTAGCGGTTTGCCCTGCAAAGGCAGCAATAACTTGTTGCGATCGCTGCCCATGCGTCGCCCAGAACCCGCTGCCGGAATGAGTAGATACACGATGCGCCTCGCCAGACAAAGTTTTATTATTATGCCGCGATCGGGTTCGCTGGTTCGCATCGAATCAGTTTCGCTCGGCTCAAAGGATTGGGGCGTGACGACTCTCGCTCCACACCCCACCGGGGGATTTAATTGATAACCCTTAACGTGCCCGGCTAGGCATGTTTCAACACCAACCGATACCGGGGTTTACCATTGCGGAGTTTCTCCATCGCCTCGTTGACCTGCTCAAACGGAAACTCTTCGACGATCGGTGCAATTTGGTGCCGCGCTGCAAAATCTAGCATCTTGGAGACCGTCGTGGGACTGCCGAGGGGACTGCCGGAAATCGATCGTTGGCTCAAGATCAATGGCATCAGCGGTGTCGAGAGTGGATCGGCCACCACTCCCACCATGTGCAGTCGGCCTTTGGGTCGAAGAGCCGCCAGATATTGGGGCCAATCCAAAGTCACATTCACTGTCGACAAAATCACATCAAACGAGTTTTCGACGGCTTTGAGGGCTTCCGGGTCGCGTGAGTTGATGAAATGATTTGCTCCCAGTTCTCTCGCTTCGGCTTCTTTGTCAGGACTGGAGGAAAATGCTGTCACATCACACCCCCAAGCATGCAAAAAGCGGAGAGCCATGTGGCCCAGCCCACCGATCCCGATGACTCCAACGCGATCAGTCGGGTTAATATCCAGCTGCACGATCGGATTGAAGACCGTAATGCCGCCACAAAAGAGTGGCCCAGATTTGGCCGGATCGAGGTCTGCGGGCAACGGCACTACCCACTCTTCATGGGCGCGGACACGATCGGCAAAGCCCCCATGCCGCCCAATGATTGTCCCTTCTGCGGTTAAACACAGATTCTGATTCCCAGACATACACCACTCGCAATGGGTGCAGGAGTGGGCATACCAACCCAACCCAACTCGTTGCCCCACCTGGAGCGTCGTGACATTGCTGCCAACGTCTGCGATCGTTCCCACCACTTCATGGCCTGGAACAAACGGGTATTGCGTGAAGCCCCAATCGTTGTCCAACATGCTTAAGTCACTGTGACAAATGCCACAGTACTCCACCTGGATTTCAACCTCGTCTTGCCCTAACGGCCCCGGATCGTATTCGAACGGCTCCAGTGCCCCACCTGGCGCATGGGCTGCATAAGCTTTGATCATAAATTTGGCCAATGGCGATATGTCTTCGCTATGAATTGTAGGGGAAAGAAATTTTTCTACACTCAAAATTTCTGAACATGTGAACAGCGATCGCAAGATTACGAAAAGCAACGTTTGGTATACTGCCCTACCCACGCAATGCCAGCAGGATAATTGCACTGCCAAGCCACAGTACACAGCACCAGCGAGTGAGTTGCAACGCTTGATGAATGTGCCGAGGGGCGATCGCTTGCAGCGGGTCTCCTAGCAACGGTTTGGGCTTTGGAACCCCGTTGTAATAATTCATGCCGCCCACCTGTACCCCCAAAATTGCCGCATACACACATTCACTCCAGCCAGAATTGGGACTGGGATCTTGGGGGGCATCGCGCCGACAAACGCGCCACACCGGCAATGGTCTCCGAGAGAGTAACCCCAGCGTCAGCACCACCAACCGGCAGGGCAACCAGGTCAAAATGTCATCCACTTTGGCGCTACACCAACCCAGGTGAGTGTACGGTTCCCGGCGATAGCCCACCATCGAATCCAGTGTGCTGGCAGCTTTGTAACCCAGGGCCAGCGGCAAACTGCCCACGATCGGTAGGCAGGCACCCAACAGCGCATAAAACAGCGGGGCTAGTACCCCATCCGTCGCATTTTCGGTTACTGTTTCCAGCACTGCTCGAAGAATTTCAGGTTCGGACAAGGTTTGAGTATCGCGCCCCACGTACCGACTTAACCGTTCACGCGCCGCTGGTAAATCCTGTTGTTGCAAAGGCTGCAAGACCTCGATTGCCGCCGCTCGCAAACTCCGCCCCGCCAAACAACTGGCCAGCAACACACTTTGCACGCCAATTCCCAGCAATGGATGAAGCTGGGTGGTGAATCGGGCGATCGCCCAACCCACACCAGCGCACCCCAAAATCAACCCCAAAGCCAGCCCCACTCCAGCCGCCCGCAGGGCCACAGGCGACTTGAACCACTTTAAGACAACGGTTGTATAGCCAGAAATGATCCAACCCATGCCTTGAACGGGATGCCACCAGTTCCAGGGATCACCAATCAAGTAATCCAGCAAGGCGGCGATCGGCAAGATATACAAGTCAAACTTCATCGCAAGCAACGAGGGGTTTCACCCCTGATCACACCCACAGGCTGACGGGAACACTCAATACGCATCTACTGTTTTAAGGAAAAATATTTTGTCTACCCTCGTTCCCATTCAACTCGAAGATGGCATGGTTCTGTACATCGAAGCCCAGGAAAGCACTGAACCAACCACAGTTGCACCACCGATCGCGGTCAATACTGGGGAACAAACGCGAGGCGGCCAAAAAGGTCTACCGTCCCTTGCCGCACCGCGTGTCAATCCTGCCCAATCCATGCAAATGGTTCAAAGTACCATCCGAACCTACGCTTACTATTGCATGACCGCCTTCAAAAATTTTGGCGCGGCCAATGTGGATGAAGTGACGTTGGAGTTTGGGGTCAATCTCAGTGCTGATGCGGGCATTCCCTACATTGCCAGTGGTAAGGCCCAAAGCAATTTGAAGATTACGGTGAAGTGTACCTATCCCAAGAATGGTGAGGGCTTAAACCACGAAACTTGATGACTGACCTTGGGACGCTTGCCAACTGCGAGCATCGAAATACAAATCTTCCAGAGAAATGCTGTAGAGCGCTTCCTTCAGTTTTTGGTGTAGGCGGTTCCAAAGTGTAAATGTCACCCAGTCTTCGGCCTGGGAGTCGTCGGGGAAGTGATGGGGTAACGGCTCGATCGCTTCTCCCACCGCTTCCAGGATTTGCCCCAATGAGATTTGGGCCGGTGGGCGCGCAAGCTGATAACCACCCTGAGCGCCTCGCATCGAGTGAACCAACCCAGCACGCCGCATTTCAATCAGGAGTTTTTCCAGATAAGGCGCAGGGAGATCTTGCCGTTGCGCGATCGCCTTGACTGATGTTGGCCCAAAACCAGGTTGCAAGCTTAAGTCGAGCAACGCCTTAACGCTGTAATGCCCACGCGTCGTTAATTTCATCTTTGCATCAAGAAAAGTAACAAAAACCCGGGAAAAATAAGTTGAAGCTAAAAGTTTTACTAAGTTTAGTTGTGCAGCATCAAACAAGATTCAGTGCTGCTCGGAAAGTTTGAGTCTTCTAATCGGTTTATTCATTGCTGAAGTCATTCTAGCGAGACGGCCATGATGCGATTGTTCCTTCAAGCGCCCCGTTGGTTAGACGGCGAAATGCCCTATTAAGAAGGAATTGCCCCGAATCGTCATTCTAGTAATAGTGAATCGAGGTACCTCTACCACTGTTGCAATGCTTGTTTGGCGGTTGCTTCTCCAACGGAACTCAAAACAGAGGTGCTGCGATTTCGGACGTGGCAACCTAGCAAGCAAATGAAAATTCAGCAAATTGCCGATGGCTGCACGATTAATTGCATTAATCAAAATTGTTCTGCGATCGAGGTGCCAATAGCCAGTGTCCCCATCCTGGAAATGTGCGCATCAAGATATTGACTAGGACGTTGCTTGTTAGGTTTGCCTGGGCTAACGCGATCGCGGCTTAGTTTGAAATTAGTCGAGTGACCACCTTAATGAAGGCAAATGGTTATTCGGCGAGGGTGTGTTTTTCGCGACTGCGCAGGGGTAGCAACTCTTCTAAAGCGGCAAGCAATTTTACTTCCACCAAAAAAATCTCTTTAAGCGGGTTGAGTATAAAAGTCCAACGGATATTCACAGCGAACCAGGAAGTTTGCACCTTGCCGCTTAGCTTAAGTTCGGTGCAATTATTTTCTAGTTCGATCGAGTGGCCTGTTTGGGGTTGGAGCACAAACCCTTTGGCTTCTCGTTCCAAGTAGGTGGCGATCGCGTCTCGACCAATGACTCTTTCTTCAAATGGGGGTTGTAACACGCCATCAACTGCAAAAAGCTGACTCACTGCTGCAAAGTCCCCAGTATTCAAGTGAATAAAATATTGCAGAATTGTTGGTTCATCAATTCCAGCGATCGAGGTGGATGGTGCGTCTTGTTTGAGTTGCTTTACCGACACCGTTTGGTCATTCCAAAATGAACATTAAAAATAGAATAAACGGGGAGGTAAGTTTAAACATGCTTCCTCAGAAGGATTTTTGGAACGGGAGCCTCTACAAGCAAAGACATAACTCTGACACTATGCGAATACTGAATCTACCTCATATCAATCACAATATTTTATAGGTCTGTAATCTGTTGCCCATGTCTAACCTGCCCCAGGTCTAGGGTATCTGGCCTAACTGAATGAGACCTAGCGACCCGCCGCGTACTCATAATATTCAACATTTATTGACAATCTGATAACAATTTTTGCAAATGGTTTCTCAAAATTCGATTCTATGGCGACAAGCGCTGGCGGATAAAGTCCGCCAGCAAGCCCAGGAGTTGGGCTTTCACAAAGTTGGAATTGCCGATGCGAGTGATACTTCCACTGAGGCAGTGGCTCATTTGCAAACCTGGTTGCAGCAGGGATTCCAAGCCGACATGGCCTGGATGGAGAATCCCAAGCGGCAGCATATTCAGCGGGTGATGCCAGAGGTGAAATCAGTAGTGTGCGTAGCGTTGAATTATTACGCTCCGATTGATCGCCCCGTGGGACAGGAGTACGCCAAAATCTCTCGCTATGGCTGGGGAAGGGACTATCACAAAGTGTTACAGAAAAAACTCAAAACGCTCGCAGCCTGGTTACAAGCCCAAGGTGAAGGGATTCAAGCTCTTTACTACGCTGACACTGGCCCAATTCAAGATAAGGTCTGGGCGCAACAGGCGGGATTGGGCTGGATTGCCAAAAATGGCAATTTGATCACCCGCGAGTATGGTTCCTGGGTGTTTTTAGGAGAAGTGTTAACAAACTTAGAATTGCCACCCGATCGCCCTCATACGGTTCATTGCGGCACCTGTACTCGTTGTTTAGAAGCGTGTCCCACAGGGGCAATTCCTCAACCGTTTGTGGTGGATGCCAATCGATGCATTGCTTATCACACGATCGAAAACCGGGATGAACAACTACCAACGGCGATCGCTGCTAACTTGCAGGGGTGGGTGGCTGGCTGTGACATCTGTCAGGATGTGTGCCCCTGGAATCAACGGTTTGCCCAACCAACGGATGTGAATGACTTCTATCCTTACCCCTGGAATGTTGCGCCGCCTTTAACTGAACTGGCTACGCTTTCAGATGAGGAGTATGAACAGCGCTTTACTGGTTCTGCTCTGCGGCGAATAAAAGCCTGGATGCTCCGCCGCAACGCCCAAACCAGCCTGCAACACAGGAGTCACGAATAATTAAGAAAATCCTAAAATCTTAAAAAATACTCGCTAACTTTTTACAGTTCTTAACAGGTAGAGTAATATTTTGATAGAGCCCTCTTAAAGAGTCCTGATCTATGCTGTCATCCTGCTCCCCAACTCAGATCAACCCTGCGATTCAGCGGTTACAAGCTGAGAATGAGAAGTTGCACCTTTACCTGACAGCTCAAAAAAAGGTCATTGCTTCATTGGAGCGGCGGGTGGGACGATCGCTGGGTACTCTGGGAGTACACGTTAAGCAACTGTCTGACGCCAGTAAGGTTGATGCTCAGTGTCAACAACACATCCATTCCATCCAGCATGAGGTTGACTCACTCTGTGATTTGTTGGCAGATGCGATGTTACTGCAAAAGCTAGAGGCCGGTTTAGTGGAAGTGCATCTGGAAGCACTGCCGCTGCATCCCATATTGACTGCGGTAACTCGACATCTACAAAAAGAGGCGGCTTCAACTCGCCTTATTTGCGAATTCGAAGCGGACTTGCTGCCTGTTCGGGCTGATCAAGAATTGTTAGAAGCCGTGCTGACGGATCTTTTAGCACGGGGTTTGCGTTACTCCGATGTGGATTCACCAGTTGTCTTGGGAGCAAAGTGCTATCAGCATCAAGCCCATCTCTACGTTACGGCTCAACGGTTCGCCCCCGTTGGCGATCGTGATTTCGCTACAGAAATTGTGTTGTGTTGTCGGAGAATTGAGGTGCAAAACGGCATCGTGACCTGCCAGCAAAGCGCCAATGGTCTACAAACTGTGACCCTTGCCTTAGGGTTAGCGACCTAACCCAACCAGATTCATGTGACCAGACTAGTGGTTTGTCAGAATTAAATTTGGGCATTAGTCCCGCGTTTCGACTCCGCTCAACACTCAGTCTTTTGTGGGTTGAGCGGAGTCGAAACCCACAGTTCTAGCTTTGACAGACCACTAGTCTGAGTATTGCCACCCAGTTATCTGTTAACCGAAGACAACCGTGCGATTGCCATAGACCAGCACTCGATGCTGCAAATGCAAGCGCACAGCCCGAGCCAGAACGACTCGTTCCAGATCTTTTCCTTTGCGGATCAAATCTTCCACGCTGTCTCGATGGCTGACGCGACCGACATCCTGTTCAATAATCGGCCCCTCATCCAGATCAATGGTGGCGTAGTGAGCCGTCGCTCCAATGATTTTGACCCCCCGTTCGAACGCTCGCTGATAGGGGTTGGCTCCCGGAAATGCAGGCAAAAAGGAATGGTGAATGTTAATCACCTGGGGAAATTGCGCCAGGAAGTGAGGACTGAGTACCTGCATGTACTTTGCTAATACAACGAGGTCAATCTGATATTGCTGCAAAAGCTCCAGTTGTTTCAACTCCTGGACGGCTTTGGTCGCTTGACAAATCGGGATGTGCTGGTAATCGATGCTGAATTGGTGCGCAACTTTTTCTAAATCTGGGTGATTGCTCAAAATTAATGGGATTTCCGCATGGAGTTCGCCTGCCCGCTGTCGCCAAATCAAATCCAACAGGCAGTGGTCTTGCTTGCTGACCCAGATAGCAAGTCGGGGCACAGTATCCGAAAAGTGGAGTTGCCATTGAGCTTGAAGCGGTTGGGCGATCGCATTGAAAGCCGCCCCAATGATCTCACGCGGCAAATGAAACCCGTCCAGTTGCCATTCCAACCGGGTGAGAAATAAGCCAGCAGAAAAATCCGTGTGCTGGTCAGCATGGATGATGTTGCCGCCGTTAGCGTAAATAAAATTCGCAAATTTGGCGACTAAGCCTTTTTGGTCGGGGCAGGAAAGCAGCAGCGTGGCTGTAGGGCTAGGCATCATGGGCTGGGAAGTTGAGGCGGTTGGGGTTTGTCAGCGGCTTGTTGTTTCCACTCCTCGATCGGGCGGTTGACAGCATTCTCAAAATCCAGCGAAACCAGATGAATGGTTTGCGCCTGAGTGGAGTTTGCCGGTGGGTCAATTTGAGCGTACAAAAAGCTGCGATTAAAATCAGGAGTCCCCAATACCAGTCGATGTTTTTGTTGATTCGCCAGGGTGATCTCGATCGTCGCTTGAGGTGGGTCAAAGCCAAATTCGGCCAGACGATTCACAGGGATGGTTAACGTTTTTTCGCTGGTGCCCATGCCCAGCAGATTCAACAAAAAGGCGATCGAGCCGTCACTGGCAGCCGCCTTTTCCGGTTCTGTCATTTGCCAGGTTGTGGGAGCAGGCGAGGTTTTGGCGGCACTGGGCACTTTCACAAATGCGGTTCGCTGGAGCGGTGTTTGAATTGTCAACGCCTGAACGTCGCTCTCCTGAAACGGAAACAACTTTTGCGCCGCAGGGGCTGCTGCTTGCTGGGCAGCGTTTTGCACAGTCAAGTAAGTGACTCCGCCCAACAAGGCCGCGATCGTGAACAAAAGAATGGGAGTCCGTTGAATTTTCATGAGCAGCACACCACTAGTCAAGGTTCTGAATGGTCAAAATTTGGGGAGGCGTGGCATCGGGAGGATAGAGGAAATCGAATTGGATTAAGCGGCGATCGCCGGGTGGCAACATAATTTGCACTAAAGGAATACCTTGCTGGCCGCGTTGTTGCACGAGATGGACTGTCCGCACCTGGGGGAGGCCGCGATCGTCGCGGTAACGCACCCGCACACTTCCCCGGAAAAACACTTGGCGTCCAGGCGGTTGCAGAAAGCGCAGTTGCCCATCCTGTGGTTGATTCTCTTTGATGGGGGTTTCCATCAGAATGGCAATGCGTTGAATGTCTTCGGAGCGGTTCCGGAGGGGAAGGGTCAGGTTGTATTCGATCGCGTAATTGCCGTGCGCCTGGTAAGCCGTGTCTGGATACCGGACTAACATATTGGCGGTTTGCACCTGGCTTGTACCCAGGGTTCCCCCCCTTAACGTACTCAAACCATAGGAAAATGCCTGACTTCTCTCCGGCGTGGACAGATACCAGGTATTGCGATCGGTCGTCTGCACTCCCGGTGGATCAACCACTTGCGCCACCCAGCGCGACCCTTCGGCCACGCCTGCCACCCGCCCGTAAATGATTTGGCCCGTTTTCTGATCGGGTGGGGTGGGTGCTTTATCCCTCGGCGTGGATAAGCTGCCGCTGGTCAGTAAAGCCTGCCACTCTTCTACAGTCGGGGCACGCTCGTTGCCACCGGGATCGGTAGGTGCAAACTTGGCCAGACTGGCGAGGTAGATGGGAGCGGTGCTGCGGGCACGAATCAAAGTCGATCGCCCATTCAACGGCGGCGTTAATTCCTTCACCGGAATCGGCAAGTTCAGCAACATTCGACTTTCCCCCGGTGGAATCACAATCTGCGCGGGAAACTCAGCCTGCCGCTGGCCCCGCAACACATCCAGCATCGCGCGACTACCGGGGCCAGCAAATACTGTTCCCGCCGGATTATCAACATAGGGCGGTAGGGGAATGAATGGGGCATCTGGTTGGCTGAGATGGCTGGCGGCTTGCAAAATGTCTACTGTGACGGGTTGTGTTCCCGGATTTTGCATCAACACGCCCAGATACAACGTCCGTAGATCATCCGGCCTGGGCGCTCTGGCAATGTGGTGTGCAAAGACATCAAACCGCCCGTTAAAGGGAAAATTCAAATGAGCGGCTGGCACTTGCTTCCCGTCTGGTGGCAAGGTCGATAACAAAATGCCTTCATTCAACACCAATTCTGGGCTGTTGCTGTTGAATACGGGCACGGTATCCAATTGTCCCGGTAAAACACGCACGGGTTGCGGTACTCGAATTTCCTGGCTGGGCGGCGGGGGAGTTGCCTGGGCCAACACGATCGACGATAAGACTGACAGCATGAAGTGTAAGGCGTATCCGGATCAACAAGCTTCTATCCTGCCATATTCGGTTTCGATTGGGGCTTCAACGCTCAAAGATGCAGGGAGGGCTGGCCTATAGATCGGTATCAAACAAGCTACTCAGGCGACGAAACGTCATCGGCAACGGCCAAGTCGATCGTGTAGTTGGTTTCTTTTCCGTCTGCCACCACTGTAATTTCGTAATACCCAGAGGATAGAAGTTTGCCAGACCACGACGTTTCAGCAGAGTCGGATAGAAGGGCGGGCTGGTCGCTAGTGGGGGGATACAGCGATAGCAGGACGGGCTGCCCGGATTGCAGGCGCAGTTGCAGAGTTTGGTTGGCACTGAGGTTGGCAATGTAAGCTTTGCCCGCACCGGGCTTGAGGGTGCCGGTCAGGCGATCGCTGAAGTTTCCGGGTGGAAATTGCACTCGTTCTAGCGTTTGGCCCGCTTGCAGTAATTTCAATTGGTCGGCGGCTACCGCCTGCCACACCTGGCCAATGGAGCGATCGAGCAAGTTCTCACCACGCGGATGCTCCGGGAACCGATGGAAAAAAGCGGCATCGGTAAGGTCGTTCAAGGCTCGACCGCTGAGGTTGATTTCGCTGGCAGCGGTTTGGCGATCGAGGACGTCGGCCTCCGTAAATTGCCCCAACCGCGAACGTGTGTCTGAACTGAGAAACTCCAGACGCTTCAGGTAAGCCAACGCCAATTCATCCCATTCCTGGCGCAAGTCAGCATCGGCCTCGCCTGTACCCAATTTTTGCCCATTCAGTTCTGGATGTTTGGCATAAAACGCTTCATTCACCAAATTCACCAGAAAAGTATTGTCGATGCCGAGTTGCTGCCGCTGCGCTTCAATTTGTTGTTTGCGCTCCTGTTCGGTTGGCGGGAAATTGGGCGACTGGGATGGCGTTGACTGAGGCGATGGTTGCGGTTTTGCGGAGTTGGTGATTTCTGGTAACTGTGACTTGAGCGCTGGCCCAATCCACTTCACGCCGGCCCACCAACCACCTGTAATCAAACCTAGCAAAAGGACAATTTTCGCGATCGCCCGGGTCATCCGGTTGCGTCCCGGTTGGCGAGCTTTGGGGACAACGGGTGCGGCTGGGGTCAACCGTTTGGGCGCAATCGCGATCGTCGCGGGGTCGGGCGCGAAGACCGGAATGGGTGCGCCAGCCTGGGGCGGTGCAGATGGCCCGGAATAACGCGAGCGATACCCGGCGGCCTCCAGCGCTTGCAACACGTCCGCCGCCGTCTGGTAGCGTTTGGTGGGGTATGGTTCCAGCATTCTAGCCAGAATCGTGACCAAAGCCGGACGCAGATGAACAAGTTGCCGCCAATGATTGCGATCGAGCGCGCCTTGCCGATGGAACAACGCACCCGGTTCTTGCCCCGTTAGCAAGACTAAGATCGTGACGGCGAGGGCATGCAAGTCACTGTGGGGATACACTTCTCCAAGTTCTAACTGTTCAGCAGGCGCATACCCAACTTTGCCAAGGCGGGTTGCCGTGCCATCGGGCGTGACTGGCTTAGAGACGACTCTGGCGGCGACCTGTTTCACGCCGCCAAAATCAATTAGAACGGGTAAAGCATCAGCCGATCGCTGAATCAGGTTATCAGGCGAGATGTCACGGTGAATGACACCCGCCGCATGGATATAGTCCAGCACGGGCAGAAGTTGCAGCAGGAGTTCTACCCCATCTGATTCCGAAAAGCGATCGCCCCGTTGAAGCCGTTGCTGCAAGAGGTCTTCGTACGTCTGCCCCGCCACATAATCCTGCACCAGAAAAATCCGCTCACGGTCCTGCCACTCCGCCCGAAACAATTCGCGAAATCGCGGAATTTGGGGATGCTGAAGCTGGTAAAGAATACCCGCCTCACGGGCAAAGAGTTCTTCGGCTTTTTGGAGTTCTGTTGGCTCGTCCACCTGGGGGGCAAACTCCTTCAGCACACAGGCTTCATCAAAGCGGTTCGTGTCTTCGGCCAGGTAGGTGCGCCCAAATCCGCCCTGCCCCAATTCCGACACAATTCGATAGCGTAAGGCCAGCAGTTGCCCAGCGATCGCTCCACCGCCAATGGGTAGCACTTCTCCGCACAATCGGCAAAATCGACTGTCGGAGGCGTTAACGTGTCCCTGGCTGCAATAGAGGGTCATGGAAAGACAAAAGGAGGAAGGCAGAAGGCAGAGGCGAGGCTGGGGATGAATGGTCAGGTTTAAGGGTCGGCGGCGGCGGGATCATCGATCGCGGGGATGTTTAACCAATCCGCTTCAGTGTCAGATGATGGCTCCAACTCAGACCCAGCCGCGGCTGAAGCTTTATCCTCGATCACCGCTTCTGGTGTAACTGCTGCTGTATTCACTTCTACAACGGTCAAATCCGGTTTTTCCCCTGGTTGAGCCAAATCAGCGGCATCAGAAGGTTCCCTAGATGAAACCTCAGAAGGCGCTAGAGAATTTTCTGTGGTGTCCTCAGATCCCCAAACGTCATCCAAATCATTAGCGTTGAGCGAAGCGGTCACCGCTGATGGCATGATGGGTTCATTCGCTGCCACCGGAATTTGGAAGCCAGTAGGTGAGCTACCTGCGGGTGTAGTGACTGACGAAAAAGGTGGTTCAGCCACGATCGCGGGGAGAATTTGGTTCACAGGTAAGCCGATCGCGGTGAACCGCTGGGAAATTTGGTCAGTTGCAAAGGGTAAAGTTGCGGCAAAGGTCGATTCGCTGGTGAGCAAGACACTAAGCACTGCCACGGGAACTTGAGTGAAGAGATTGGCCCCAAGAAACGCGATCGCCACCACGACCAGTCCCCCAAAGCGCCCAGCGAAAGTAAATGGAGTGATCGATGCCGCAATGGGGGCGATGAAATACAGCTTTTGCAAAACGATCGCTAAAACAATTGATACCGCGATCGCCAAAAACCGGTTGCGCGGCACTGTAAATAGTGTAAGTAGCTGGCGTTGCGCTTCTGTCAGCCGCTCTGGCTTCAAGGCTACAGCTAATAAACTAAAAATATTGAAAGGCCGCTGCCACTGCATCCATAGAGTTGGCACAATCCCAGCTATTCCTATGAGGAACAGCTCCAGCCAGACGGGTAGAACCGGATCACCAACGGCCAAACCCAGCAAACAAAGTTCTAGCCAGATGGGGACAGTCGCCAATCCTGCCAAGTGTATCCAGAGATAGGGGTCAGACCAGAAAGAGCGCATAGCCAAAGAGCCTAACGGACGCAGTGAAAACCATGCCCAAGTATAAGACCTGACCGCCCCCTTCTCTTGAATTTGTGCAATTCCTTAGCAGTAACTAGCCTGCTGCCCCAACCAGTTGAGGGGTTTCAATTTCCTGCCGCTTGCGTTTCATTTCTTGCAATTGTTGCAGCAGCAGTTCTGCTTCTTCTTGTAGGTGCAGATATTTCTCTTGCTGATCCGCACTCATGGATTGAATCAAACGTTGCTGACGAGCCATCTCCAGGGAAGTAGTAGCTTGCACTTCAGCGTGAGGGGAAACTTCGGTTTCAAAACGTTCTTTTGTCAACATTGCTAACGATTAGTAATTTGTACTCACTAACACCACACGAATCATCTTAACCCGAACTTTACAAAAAGATAGCATCTGATGGTGGAGGTTTTGTAACTGGTTGTACGTTTCATTGGTTACCAGACCTCAGAACAACGATGGAATCAGGGTAAACTAATAGCTCAGGTTCACACTATCGCGATCGCACCCTAACATACAGTGACATTGAGTTTGACCACAAGTTCCCCCGTAAACACCGCTTCCCGCTCCGGTCGTGGCTGGCGCGGTTTGATTGAAGAATATCGGCAATTTCTCCCCGTCACCGATAGCACTCCCGTCGTCACTCTGCGGGAAGGCAACACGCCGCTGATCCCAGTGCCGACGATCGCCGCCGAAATTGGTAGGCAAGTCGAGGTATTTGTCAAATATGACGGATTGAACCCCACCGGCAGCTTTAAAGATCGCGGTATGACCATGGCGATCACCAAAGCGAAAGAAGCCGGAGCTAAAGCGGTAATTTGTGCCAGTACGGGGAATACCTCGGCAGCGGCAGCAGCTTACGCGCGGCGGGGTGGACTGCGGGCATTTGTGCTAATCCCCGATGGCTATGTCGCTCTGGGCAAACTGGCGCAGGCGTTGGTGTATGGGGCGGAAGTGCTGGCAATTCAAGGTAATTTTGACCAGGCATTAAAAATCGTGCGAGACATGGCCGAAACCTATCCCGTGACGTTGGTTAACTCCGTTAATCCCTATCGGTTGGAAGGGCAAAAAACCGCTGCCTTTGAAATCGTGGATGTGCTGGGGGATGCGCCCGACTGGCTCTGTATCCCGGTAGGCAATGCGGGCAACATCAGCGCTTACTGGATGGGCTTTTGTGAATACCATCAGCACCAATTCTGCGCGAAGCTCCCCCGGATGATGGGCTTTCAAGCGGCGGGAGCGGCACCGCTGATCAGTGGTCATGCAGTGGAACAGCCGGAGACGATCGCAACTGCCATTCGCATCGGCAATCCAGCCAACTGGCAACGAGCGATCGCGGTGCAAGATGCCAGCCAGGGACAGTTCAATGCCGTGACCGATGACGAAATCATTACCGCGTATCGCATGTTGGCATCCCAGGAAGGCATTTTCTGTGAACCAGCCAGCGCGGCTTCCGTGGCGGGTTTGCTGAAAGTGAAAGATCAAGTGCCAACAGGGGCGACGGTGGTCTGTGTGCTGACGGGCAACGGCTTAAAAGATCCCGACTCCGCCATCAAACACAGCAACAATCCCCTCAAGCAGGGCATCCAGCCGAACCTGGAATCCGTTGCCAAAGCAATGGGATTTTAAGATGTTTTTCACAAAGAATACTCAATTGGAGGAAATTGGCGATCGCGTCCTGGAAGCAACCTGGGCGGCATTTCCCAACCTGGCACAGAACCAACTCGCGCTCACCTGGATTGTTTACGATCCGCCAGCACCCGTGAACACGGGCGGCGCGTTGAGTGCAGATGAATTCTGGAAATATACGCCGCGTGGATTTAGCTATCGCGGTGTGGAACTGATCTATCCCGCCAGTGTGGTGAAACTGTTTTACCTGGTGGCGATGCAGGATTGGCTAGAGCGGGGCATGGTGCAGCCTTCGCAGGAACTCGATCGCGCTCAACGAGACATGATCGTAGACTCCAGCAACGATGCGACTGGACTAATCGTAGACACCTTGACGGGCACGACCAGCGGTCCCGAACTGGCTCCGGCTCCCTTTGCCACCTGGAAGCAACAACGCTTTATCATCAACCGCTACTTTGAAGCTTTCGGTTGGGCAGAACTACAAACGATCAACGTCTGTCAAAAAACCTGGGGCGATGGTCCCTACGGTCGCGAACGGGCATTTTATGGCGAACATATGGAAAACCGGAATCTGCTTACCACCAATGCCACCGCCCGCTTACTCCACAGCATCATTGGAGGCGTTGCCGTTTCCTCTGCCCGATCGCAGGCGATGATGGCACTCTTGCGGCGATCGCTCCAACCCGAAATGCTCCGCGCTGATCCGGAGAACCAGGTGACTGGCTTCCTCGGTGCCGGATTACCCCTCGATGCCCAACTCTGGTCGAAAGCCGGACTGATGAGCCGCGTCCGCCACGATGCCGCCTACATTGAATTGCCCAATTGCCGTCCCTACCTGCTCGTCGTGTTCACGGAAGGCACCGACCACGCCAAAAATGAATCGATCCTGCCCTTCATCTCGCGGGAAGTCGTGGCAGCGATGCGATCGCTCTCCTAGACTGCTCCCTGTCATCCCCTCTGACCGTGTCGATGGCTAACGCTGACTGGCATGGAGCACCGTTAATCCCACAATTTCATCGCGATCGTAACGAATCAGAATATCGTTGTCGGTTAACTCACTATCATCTGCGGACTTGGGTGGACTGTAGAAATCGATATACAACACATCCGCTTCGGCATCGTAGAGCAGGGCAAAGGGTTGTTTCGGTAAGTTTTGCAGGACAGGCAGAAATTTAAGGTAGTCCTGTGCTGCTTGAAAATTGGCTACGGCCATAGCTGCTGCCTCCTATTGAGAGCGTTAATTCTGCGCGTGGGAAATGCCGTGATCACAAATCCATCATCCTGTTCCTCACGGTAAATCACAACCAGCCATCGTCCTGGCTCCATTGCTCGAACTGCCATCATGGCTCCCTCGCTGCCTCGCAAGATCCGTTCTGGCTGGGAAATGGTTTCTAAAATGGCAGTTTTTTGGGTTGCCAACACGTCATGGCGCTGCATAATGTGCTCCCAGCGCTCATCCGGCAACCGGATCTTAATGCCATTTTTGGATACCCCATCTTCCGTCATTCTTTCCCCATCTCCCATCCCTCACCTCTCCACCCACCCCCTCACGCCAACCCCAATTGCTGTTTCAACGCCTCCGGCACATTCCGCGCCGTCTCTAATCCCTCCACCCTATCCCACTTGGTTTCTTCATTCCAGATGATATCTCTCAGATTGGCATGGGTTAAATCGGCATGGGTTAAATCCGCACCCCGTAAATTGGCACTGGCGAGGAAGGCTCTGGTGAGGGTGGCTCTGGTGAGGTCGGCGCGGGTGAGGGTGGCGCGGGTGAGGGTGGCGCTGTCGAGGTTGGCGCTGGTGAGGTCGGCGCTGGTGAGGTCGGCGCTGTCGAGGTCGGCGCTGTCGAGGGTGGCGCTGGTGAGGTCGGCGCTGGTGAGGTCGGCGCTGTCGAGGGTGGCGCGGGTGAGGGTGGCTCTGGTGAGGTCGGCGCTGGTGAGGTCGGCGCTGGTGAGGGTGGCGCGGGTGAGGTTGGCGCTGGTGAGGTCGGCGCTGGTGAGGTCGGCGCTGGTGAGGGTGGCGCTGGTGAGGTTGGCGCTGGTGAGGTCGGCGCTGGTGAGGTCGGCGCGGGTGAGGAAGGCGCGGGTGAGGTTGGCGCTGGTGAGGTTGGCGCTGGTGAGGTCGGCGCTGTCGAGGTTGGCGCTGGTGAGGGTGGCTCTGGTGAGGTTGGCGCTGGTGAGGTTGGCGCTGTCGAGGTTGGCGCTGTCGAGGTTGGCGCTGTCGAGGTTGGCGCTGGTGAGAAACGACCCAGCAATAGTGGTGAATGTAGCAAACGAGAGCGCGTCGCTGTAATGAATCACTTTAAGTAAACGGTCAGTATCTTCATCGCCTTCTTCAGATTGCCCACTGGGATAAAAGACGATCGCCGCTTTCAAATCCTCCTGACTCTGCCCATAGCGATGCAATTCCAGGCACAGGATCATCACATTCAGTCCGGTGTACACATCCACTTGGCGTTGTCCGGTGGCAACTCCCTGAGTTTTAAGTTGGCGCATGGTGTCTTGCGGCAGGGTGGGGGGTTCCGCGTCGATGAATTCGCTCTCGCACCAGCGATCGTAAAAGTCATTGAGCCGTTCAAACAGGGTAATCAGGGCATCGTGAGAGAGTTGATTCACCAGGCGCGGGGTGAGGTAGCCGACAATCTCCGGTGTTAACCCCCCATAGCCCAACAGGTCATAGACTTCCCGGTGCATCTCGGTATCGGGGACTGTGTAGCTTGTCTGTCGTCGTCCACCTTTTTTCGTCCAGTCCTCCAACGCTTCCAAAAGTCTTTCGGCAAAGAGAAACTCGCCAAAGCTTTTATGCACAAATTCGATCGAACCGCCCTGTTCCCCCGATGCGGGTTTGAGGTAGAAACTGGCAAGCAGATTATTAAGAGCTTTGCTATCACTCAGGCTGGTTTCCTGGCGAGATTTTTCTAGCAGTTTCGCCGCAGGATTGTGGCTGGCTTTGAGGCGTGCTTCCAGCATTGAGACTTTGGCAATTTCATTGCCCGACTGCACCACACAGGTGGCCGCCTCCGTGAGAAACTGACGCAATTCGGCTGGTTCCAATCCGGTTAAACGAACATTTTCATGTTGGCGTTGCTTTTCCAGCACCCAGGCGATCGCAGCATCATAAATCCGAATTTTAAGGGGCAGCCCGGTGGTGTCAGCAAACATTTCAACCGTGAGCCGTTTCTCCCGGTGCATCCGTGCTGATAGATAAATGAGTAGCGGTTCGTGTGCCAGGACTTGCACATCGTCTGGGTAGGCTTTGAGGCATTGCCAGAAACTTCGTGCTTGAGTTTGCCCAACTTTGGCTGCCCATTTTTTTATCCACAATTGCAGCAGTTCTTCATCCATCGGCTGCAATTCAATTCGCTCAATGTTGCGAACCTGGGAAATCACCCGTTCCACTTGCATCAGTGCCAGCGGACGACCCGTAATCACAAAGCGATGGTGGCTATTTTGCTGAAACTGTTCCACCTGTTCCAAAAACTCCTTCAACCCACCCGTGGCACGTCCTTCCAATAGCAGTTCATCAAACCCATCCAGGAAAAACAAAAAGCGGGTGTTGGAGTCGGTGAGCCAACCGGAATCACTGGTGACAAAATCGCAGTTTTGTAATTCAGCCGCACTTTCCAACGTGTCCTGTAATTGAGTGGCTAAGGTGCGTAAACCCCGCAACCGAATCAAAATTGGCGTGTAGCTGGGATAAAGGCTTTGGTAAACCTGCGCTGACACCATCCGACAAAACACGCTCTTACCTCGCCCCGCTTCGCCTTGAATAAACATCAAATGTTTAGCTGTTGCGGGATCATTCAAAGTGCTGACTAACCAGCGATCGAGGGGAATTAGGGGCGTGTCTTCGAGCTTTTTACCGTCGCAGCTCAGCCGTTGCCCCTTCAGCGGCACATACAATTCTCGATATTTGACCAGCAGAGCATTCGGTTCGGTGCTGTCTTCCCGGAAGATAATTTCATCGGGTAGAGGCTGAATCTGGCTGGTGAGATAGGTCTCAATACTCTGGTATCGTTCCAGCAGTTCTCGTCCACCGTTGCGATGAAACTCTGCTAATGGTTTTAGGGTGTCGGCGGAGGTTGCCAAGGCTTGATGAATGTTGCGATCGGTGTTCCAGGCAATGCGATCGCCCAATACCCTCGCCTCACCCGCTGAAAATCCACTTTCTTGCAGGCGTACTTGCAAAATCGCGTTAAAATCCTGTGCCAATCTTGAATTGGGAAAATTCAGTAAGGCATCTTTGGCATCCTGATGGCTAAACTCTTTCTTGCCTAACTCTTGCAATTGATCGGCAACTTGCGTAGATTTTCGTTTCTGCTCCTTTTCCAATTTCGTGTCGTAGGGTTTCAGGAGCGATCGCAGGCTATCTAAATATGCGGTTTGACTTACCAACGCCATGCATTGCTCCAGCGTCGGTTCTCGTTTCGTCGTTTCGGCAATTAATTTGAGCATCCCGATCGCCAACGGTGCGAATGGAATCGTATCTTTAACGACTTGAGCTAGAGGCGAATTCAGCACATCCAACAGCGAAGAGATTTCACCCACGTAAGGTTGCAGGGCTTCAACCTTGCTGCCTTGCTCGTTCATTGCTTTTGCCAGGTCAAAGACTGCTTTTGCCGTATCGGTTCCGGCTTTAGTCACCTCCTCTGCCCGTTTCAAGTTCAGGTCACGCAGGTCGGTCGTCAGAAATGTCCAGAGTTTCATGGCAGTGCGATCGCTGGGCCAAAGGGGCAGTACTTAAGCAAAGAAAATTATCTTTGTTATAGCCTCTGAACTATCCCCACCGGCACTGACTACACCAAAAATGCATACCCATCTGGCCTTTTCTCTCGCGGGAAGTCATGGCAGCGGTGCGATCGCTGGCTTAAATAAACTATGGTTTAACCAATCTGAGGGTAGGTAGACCATTCGGGTGAGATCAGAGATAGTGATAGAAACGTTCTGCTCAGTCATCACTTATCCCTCACACTGCCATGTATTTAGTCACTGGAGCCACTGGAGGTTTAGGTCGCCGGATTGTGCGCCTATTGAGGACACGCGCTCTGCCGGTCCGGGCCTTTGTTCGCCTCACCTCCCACTTTGCCGAGTTAGAAAATCGAGGGGCTGAGATTTTTATTGGTGATTTGCAGCGATCGCCGGATATCGAAAAAGCCTGTCGGGGGGTACGGGTCGTTATCAGTGCCCACGGCTCCAATGAAGCGCAGGGCGGAGCTGCTAACCTGGATTATCACGCCAACATCGAGTTAATTGATGCCGCGAAAGCGGCCAATGTCGAACATTTTGTGTTTATCTCAGTGCTGGGCAGCGATCGTGGCTACGAGGATGCGCCTGTGTTCAAGGCCAAAGCGGCTGTCGAAAAATACTTGCAAGCCAGCGGGTTGCCCTACACGATCCTGCGTCCGTCTGGATTTGCATCTAACCTGTTGTCCCTGGCCGAACAATTTCGGCAAACGGGGATTTACCTGCTGATTGGCGATCCGCAAAATCGGTCGTCGATCGTCAGCACCGATGACCTGGCGCGGATTGCCGTTGATGCTGCCAGTATCCACAGTGCCCAGAACCAAATTTTTCCGGTCGGCGGCCCCGAAATCCTCAAACGGGAAGACATTCCCCATATTTTTGGACGAGTGTTCAATCGCAAACCGCTAATTCTGAATCCACCGCTGCTGGCGATCGATGGTGTCCGAAACGCTTTAGGACTCTTTAACCGAGATCTCAGCGCTTCCCTCGGCACACTCCGCACTCTCCTTGCCAACGAATTTTTTTGTACGGCGGAAGAAGTCGCCAATCTGGAACTGACTTTTGGCTTTCAACTCGAAACCCTAGAACACTTTCTGCGCCGCTATTTGGGGGTATGACACCAAGCTTCAATCCAAACTACTTAGAGTCTCGATCACCGAAATAAAAACCCAACGCAGTTCCCACCAATGTCGTTTGAGCTGTCCAGATCAGCGTAATCAAATCTTTCCCTAACCCATCATCCTTTAGCTGTTCCTTGCCAAAACCGTAAATCGCGATTCGATCCACGATGATCAATGAGAAGGTTGTAAAGATTGTTGCGATCGAAGATACGATTAAGGCTTTCGCGATCCAACCTCTCGCCTTCTCGCGATCGCGCAGAATATCATCACTGGTAATAGGTGGTGGTGGTTGAGAATCCACCGTCTTTAACTGGCTATCCAACGATAAAGTCGGTTTGGTAGTTTGCTCCGCAACCACAATTTCATCTGACTGAACATCCGACCCATCTGAACTAGATGCTTCTGAATTAGGGTTCATAACACCAAACACCTTTGTTTATGGCTAGGAAGATGTTGTGGAGTGTTGAGTTTGAGCGATCGGTTTGAATGTCACCCGCCGCAGTTCCCCTTCTTTCCGAACCAGCACTTCCCCTTTCTCGTTCAGAACTTGCTGAATGTAGGCTTGCGTGGCGATCGCCTGCCGCAATGCCTCCGAGGGCGGCACCCTCATATAATCCGACAACCACTTCAACTCTCTCAAAGTTTCCTCGTCAATCCCAACGGGTATAAGATTACTTTCCATCGCTACTATTCTTTATGATCGACGGTTTACATTAATACCATCCTACTCTTCATGACCGAAAATTACCGCTTATTTCCATAGTTGCGGCAGGCTGATTTGTCTTTTACAAAATTTCAACCTATAGAAGAGGTAGTTAAGTTGCACATTTCGGGTAACAGAAGCCGTCAAATGAGGTGAAGCAACGACTTGTCAAATATACTACTAGGTTCAACAATCTGGCTGTCGTGAGTGAAGAGATCAGCCGTGATCGTCACAATATAGAAAGCGCTAAAAAGAATGATAAGAACACGAACTGCTATAGATTTCTTTTCATTACCGCTTGAGTATGGTGCATTTTGAAACTTAAAAGGGGACAAAATGGTTTTTGATTCTAAACAACTAGTGTCTTTACACGAATATTGAATGGCCTTCATTTCTTTACCTCTGTAAACTATCGACATAATACGAGCCTATCCTAAGAAAATGGTGACAAGTTACCCGAATAAAGTTGTTTCCTTATATTGCCAAGAAATACCAGTATTTACCTTACTTTTAGCCTTTATCTTTTCACGAATTATTGACTTACGCTCCATTAATAAGCCGATTTACTTAATCTAATTTAGTTGGGTTGAATTTATGTTCCATGCGGCTATTTGGCAATGCAGGCAATTTCTTCGGTATTTTTTACCAATACAAGGCATCTATTCTTTATCCCTTTCTATCCATGTTTTGTTGCGCTAACTTTAAATTCAGGCGAAGTTGTGCGGAGACGTAACGTGGAAAAGAAAAATAAGAGTATTCCGTCAATTGATGAACTGCTGGTAGATGACACTTTGTGTGAGACTTTACAAACTCAAAAAATGAAAGCTGTTTCTCTGTCACTTGACGCTGTTTTAGAACACCTGCTTCCGAAGAAACCAGTTGATATAACTAGTGAGCATAGGAAAAAATAAGTTCTTAGTCTAAGCACTAGTCTAAATACTTAAAGAGCGCGCTTAGACTAGGGACTTATATTGTTTATAGAAAAATTGGTATAAGGCGGTAATTTTCGGCAATTAGATGAATTCCTCGGTAAAGTACCAACGTATACAGTTGCAACCATCATCATTTGAGCTTTTATAAATTATGATCGTAAAGCGGCAGAAAAAGCTTTGGAAAGAAATCTTTTAGCTTTTGCAATTTTCTAAATAAGTATTTGTAGAGTTTCTGTAAAGTCACAAAAGTACCGATAACATTCGAATCGTTTGTATGTGATAAATGTGGCTCAAGGCGATGGAGTTAAAATTCGTATGGCAGCAATTCAAGTTGATCTCAAAGTTAGAGAAGCTCTCCTTCAAGCCTACGCAGATAAGTTTGGAAAGTCACCTATTCGATTGATATCTGCGCTTAACGCCAAATTCAGTGAGGATTTGGAGCTTTTGAAGAAACAGAAGAAGATCTCAGTCGCCAGAGATTTGATCTCGGATAAAACAATCCGTAACTTTTTTGGTGATAATCCACCTCAAACATTGCAGCAGTCCAGCTTAAACTACTTATGCGTTTTATTACTAGGTTTTAAGAGCTACGCTGAAGCAAAAGAAAAAATAGCTCCAGATAATGACTTTTTAATTACTAAAGGCGCTCAAGCAACTCTAAATTTAGATAAACTGCCATGGCTAAGTCAATATCGACAGGAACTCGAAGAGAGTTTAGGGAAAATTAGAGTTTTAGATATGAACTCGCCAAGGCTGTTGAATCATTTATTTACAGAAGTGAATGTTTTTGAAAATACCAGGCGACAAAAACAAGCAACAATTGATGATTTACTAGACTCAGATCTTAAGAGTGATTCTAATTGTGATTTTATTCTTGACCGTACTGGGTTTTCTCGAATTGAAGATCGAATAGGAGGACTAGAAGCAGTTCAGCGATACGACAAGTTGATTGTGCTAGGTGACCCTGGAGCTGGCAAAACAATCTTTTTAAGATATCTTGCGATCAATTTTCCATCTCAAAATTTTGAAAAGCTTTATATTCCTTTCTACCTGGAATTGAAGGATTTTAATATTAATGATATTTCGCCTGTAGAAAAGATCATTCAAACTTTTGATAAGTTTTTGCCAGATGCCAGAGCAAAAGTTCCTCGACTTCTGGAAGAAGGGCGGTGCTTGATCTTATTAGATGGATTAGATGAAGTCCGCAAAGCGGATATTGATTATGTCCATCATAATATTCAATCTTTTGTTAAGAACTATCCTAAAAATCGATATGTTATAACTTGTCGTTCTGCTGCTCATGACCGAACATCCTTTGAAAACTTCACCTTGGTGGAAGTTGCTGAGTTTACCAGGAAGCAAGTAAAGGATTTTGTCACAAATTGGTTCGAAGAACAGCATGAAGCTGAGAGCCGCACAATGGATGATGTTCAAGTGACCGTGTCCCGGTTCTTATCAAAACTCGAAGAAAACAAAGCAGTGCAGGAGCTTGCAACCAACCCACTGCTGTTAACCATGTTGTGCTACCTCTTTCAAGACAGTTATAACTTTCCCAGAAATCGTCACACTCTGTATGGAGATGCCGTAGAGGCTTTATTACGGCGGTGGGATGCTAGACGGCGAATTGAGCGGCACGAAGAGTATAGCGAGTATCTCACTCGACCTCGCAAGATTAATTTATTTAGTCGAATTGCGTATTTCGGGTTCGATCGCACGGTGCGAAGAACAATGTGGAAAAAGTTTGAGCTAGAAGATGAAATTAAAGAGTTTATTCAACATATCCCAGCATTCAATTCAGAAGATTTGGAAGCAGAGGGGAATATAATTTTGCGAGAAATCGAAGAAAACCATGGCATTCTAGTGGAAAAGCGGCGAGAATTGTATGCGTTCTCCCATCTAACATTTCAGGAATATTTTACAGCACGTTTTGTCCTAGATAGTTCAGAGCGGCGCGCTTTACTCCATCGTATTATTCAAGACCATCTAACTGATCCCAGTTGGCATGAAGTATTTCTGATTATTTCTGGCCGTTTGGACACTGCTGACGAGTTTCTTAAGATGATGTTTGAGCAGGCAAATCGGCTGATTGAAGCTAGTCCTGATTTACAGGAATATCTGGAATGGTTGTACAAGATGACGGAAAAGAGTGGCTGTCCTTATAGCGCTTATCGAGCATTTTATCTAGCTGTAGATCTCGATACCCTTCTTTATTTACGTAACGATGTCGCGATTGATCGTGAACTATCTCACAAGTTTGCTACAGCCATCAGAGATTATCGGAGAACACAAGTACGAGGCGGAAAGCTTCCTCCCAGACCTCTTCGAGCTGGATTAATTTCGATGCTAGTTGCAATTCATGCGATCGCGGAGGACCATACCATTTCTCACTCAAATAATCCTCATGCTCATCAACATGACTTAGAAGATGCAAGGGAAAACCACGTTGTGATCAATTCTAAGCGCCCAAAATTCACCTTAGAAAATCTAGAAATTGAAGAAGGTAGCCTGGAACAGAAACTGCAAGAGGTCATTACCCTGGCAAAAGACTTGGAATATGGGGAACTTGTTAATCAACTGGAAATCTTGCAAGCTGACCTCCCCTGCCAAGATGCAGATGGAGCAAAATGTCAGGAATGGACCGATCAATTAAAACAGGTGATGATTGATTACCTAGATGTGGGACATGAGAAACCCATATCAGAAGAAGACGGTCAAGCTTTGCAAGACTATCTCTATGTCTGTCATCTAGTTTTGGAATGCATCCAAGGGGATAGCTATGTTTCCAAAGACTTGCGAGAGTCGTTGATTAGCTCGTTTTTGCTACCCAGTGATCTAGTTCCGTCGAGAGTGAAGCCATCTGTAGAAAAAGAACACAGCCTGTAAACGGTCGTTGGGGCACGACGATACGTAGCTACGCAGGACTTACCTGGTTTTACCGCTCATTGCCGTATTTTTCCAAAAAGATTATACTCTGCTCAAAGCCTTATAGTTTCCTTTGGAGAGACTTAATAATGAGCAAGAGTACTGATGAAAAAGAAAATAGTGTGCAGTGCCAACATAAACCGGGTGAAGATTGGACGGATGGGTGTTGCAAGAGTCAACGATCTGGGTCAGTTAGCCAAACGGCTGAAGTGAAGGGCGAAAACCTCGATTCTACAAAGCCAGCAGCGAACACCCCGACTTGATAGCTTGTTCTTCGTTGGATTTGGAAGCTTTCTTTTACAACTAGAGCGTCGTGTGTTCTCTTTGATGTGTAGGCGCTAATGATTCCGCTCTCCCTCAAAGCAGATGAGAATCAAATCAGCGATTAGTAATTTAGTACAATTGCTCTCGACATTTTCGCAAAATCCGGTATAACCGAGAGAATAGCGATCGCGTGCAATTATGATTCCATCTCGCGCTTCTTCCACTTTGACAGCGGCAATGGTGCCACCGACCGTGATTGGCACTGTTAAAGGCCCAGGCGACAACGGCAACCAATATGTATTCATCACAGCCGACAATCGCTACGTCAAAATCGGCGAGTTTGTTTATTACGAAGTGCCGGACGGCAGCAAGCGGGTTCACATTTTGGGTAAAATCTCCGCCCGTTGCTTGATTGATCACTTGCCCGATCGCATCTTTGCCGACACCGAAATTAGCCCCGACGCGATCGCCTCCCTGATTGGCTTCACCTATAACAACCCCGAAATTTACGAAGTCACCGTTGATGTCATCGGCTATTTTGATGACTCCCTCGGCTTCATGAACCCCCGCAAAACCCCTGACCCTGGCGCGAAGGTGTTTTTGGCAGACGATGCCATGCTGCAACGCGTGTTGAACAAGAAACAACCAGGGATGATTGGTTCAGCTCACATTGGCGCGTTGTTGTTGCGAGAAGCAGGCGCAGTGCCTGTTGCCCTGGATGTGAAAGAACTCGTCAGCACCCACATGGCGATTTTGGCGGGCACGGGTTCAGGCAAATCCTACACCGCCGGCGTTTTGGTGGAAGAATTGCTCTTGCCCCACAATCGCGCGGCTGTCCTGATTTTTGACCCCCACGGGGAATACAATACTCTGGGCGAAATGCAGGGACATCCCGCTTTTGCCGCAGACGATGGCTACTCTCCCACAGTGAAAATTCTTACGCCGGAAGAGATTCACATCCGGATTTCATCCCTCGATTATGCTGACATTTTGACGCTCCTGCCAGAGATGAGCGATCGCCAGCAGTCCATTCTCAACAAAGCCTATGCCCTGGTACGCAAACATCGGAGTGGCGATTATCGCTGGGACGTGCACGATCTGATCGCCGCGGTATACGAAGCCGATACCCAAACCGACGAGGAGGGCAACGAAAAAGCGGGTTCATCGGCTCCCGCGTTGGAGTGGAAACTGGAACGATTAGCGCGATCGCCCTACTTTCATGCCTTCCAACACCTTGCTCCCAAAGATTTATTTGAACCGGGACAGGTTACGGTGCTGCAAATGAACGAAATCAGCCAGGACGAACAACAGGTGATTTGTGCTGCCGTGTTGCGCCAAGCCAACAATGCCCGCATGGATAGCCTCAAGGAGCGGATCACGCCCGATGACGAGAATTACCTGCCCTACCCGATCTTCATCCTGCTGGAGGAGGCGCACCGTTTCGCCCCAGCGCACGAACCGTCTCGCTGCAAAGCGGTAATTCGCACCATCCTGAGTGAAGGGCGCAAATTTGGCTTGGGTGTCGGCTTGATTACCCAGCGTCCCGGCAAACTCGACTCGGATGTGCTGTCTCAATGTATGAGTCAGTTCATCATGCGCATCGTGAATCCGGTGGATCAGGAAAGTCTCAAATATGGGGTGGAAGCGGCAGGCCGGGATCTGCTGAAGGAATTGCCTGCCCTCACGAAAGGACAGATTATTATTTCCGGTGCCTGCGTCAACACACCAGTTCTTTGCAAAGTGCGCACTCGCCTCACGAAACACGGCGGCGAAACCTTGAATGCGCCGGAACTCTGGCAAAGCTATTTCAGCGCTCACCGAGTGCAGGAACGCAAAATTGAACAGGCTCCCGTTGCCGCCAGAAGTCGATCGCAATCGATTCGTGGAGTCAGCATTGAGTAGAGCGATCGCACATTGTTCAAGTTGAGTTACTGGATGCTGGAGAGGGGTACGCCGAGCCAACCTTGAAAGCGTTGCTCCTGTTTGCGAGTGGGGCGATCACAGGGCACGATCTGGTAACGGGACGGGCGTGGTTCGGCCAGGGTGAGCATGGCCAGTCGTAATTCCTCCTGGTGGAAGAAGGCGACTTGAATCAGGTTGCCCGGTTCGAAGTCCCGCAGGCGATCGCTCAATTGTTCGGCATTGATGCGAATGCCGTTAATCGCCAGCAGTTCATCTCCCGCATCCATCCCAACTCGTTGCGCAGGTGAGCCATGTTCCACAAACTTGATCAGTTCTCGCCCAGTTTCGGTTTTCAGCGTTAGCCCCAACCACGGCAATGAACTGTCCCCATCGGGCACCAGACGTAGCCCAAACGGTTCTAAATAGTCGTCGAAGGGCAACTCGTCGGTGGTGTGGAGATGGGTTTGGAAGAACTCGCTCAAATCGGTACCTGCGATCGCGGCCATCGTTTGCTCCAACTCCTCTGGAGTAAAGCCAATTTCTGATTTACCAAACTTCTCCCACATTTGCCGCATCACATCATCCAGCGATCGCGTGTTATTGTGTCGCTCTCGAATCAGCAGATCGAGCAACAGGGACACCATTTCCCCTTTCAAGTAGTAGGACATTTGCGAATTGGGGCTGTTGGCATCCTGCCGATAGAGTTTGATCCAGGCATCGTAACTCGACTCTGCCAGTGGCTGCACCTGGCGACCGGGCGTGGTGAGGAAGCGCGTAATTTCCTTGCTCAGAGCGTTCAAGTAAGTCCGCACATCGTGAATTCCGGCGCGGTAGGGAATCACCAGATCGTAGTAGCTGGTGGTGCCTTCGCTAAACCACAGAGACGGTGTGTAGTTTTCCTGGTCATAGTCAAAGGTTTCCAACGCTTTAGGTCGAATGCGCTTGACGTTCCACAGATGGAAGAATTCGTGGGCAACCAGTTGAATGAAGCGATCGTATTTTTCCTTATGCCGAAAGCCAAAGCGTTGATAAATCAAGGAACAACAGGTTTTATGCTCCAGCCCACCGAAGCCTTGAGACGATAAATGCAGCAAAAACAGATAGCGATCGTAGGGCAATTCCCCAAACAGTTTCTCTTCAACGGCAACAATTTGCTGAATGTCTGCCAGTAGTCGCTCTGGCTCCAGGTTGCCTTCTCCCCATACTGCCAATTGGTGGGGCTTGCCGCTTACCTCAAAGGCGTAGAGCCGATGTCTGCCGATTTCAACTGGGCAATCGACCAATTCATCAAAGTTGGCAGCCTCAAACGTATTCGGCGCTTCAAGGGTTGGAAGCGTTGTGGTCACAGTCCAATCAGGCCGGGGTGGCACGATCGTCATTCGAATTGGGTACTGTTCATAGCCAGGGACGTAATAGAACAATCCCGCCCCGTTGAAGTAGCCGTGACTCAGATCCAGGTGGTTTGTTCGCACCGATAACTCATTGGCGTACACCCGATAGTAAATGGTGCAGTCAGCGTGTCCCCTCGTTTCGATTTGCCAGTGATTTTTGCATACTTTCCGCCAGGGGAGTGGTTCACCCGTCCGCGATCGCACCGTAAAGTCTTGCACCTGTCTGGCATACTCCCGCACCAGATAAGAGCCGGGTGTCCAAACGGGCATTTTCAGGTCAAGGTAAGGAGTTCCGGCTGGCCAATCCCGCACCTGCAATACCACTTCAAACAGGTGAGAAGACGGTTCTGGCATGGCAACCTGGTAGAAGAATTGAGGGGATGCGGGGCGCACTGACGCCGCGGCCTCATCCGTTGTCAGGTAATCTGCTCCGTGCTGCTCAATGTCTACTGTTTCGATGAGCGATTCCGACTCCCAGGATTCGCGATTCATGCCTTAGCTTGCTCCTGTCTAAACACTCGTGACTCTAGCATTAAACCTTTCCAGCGAGTTGCATCAATTGCTTGAGATTGAGAAGATGCATCACCTGAGTGCTGTTATCCGTTTTAATCCAACCTTTGCTATCCAGCTTCTCCATGATTTTGGTGGTTTCTTCTATCCCAATGTCGCTCAGGTCGGCCAAATCTTTATAGGGAACATTGAAAATAGCCGTGCCGATCGCCGACTCCTGACCGTAGCTGTCGGCCAGCATGACGAGGGTATTAGCGAGTTTAATGGCGGGGGGGTGGTGCCGCAGTTGAAACCGCAAATTGGTGAGCCGGAGGCGGCGCACCATGAGTTGCAACATGCGATGGTGCAGTTGCGGATCTTTGAACAAAGTTTGAATAAAGCGCTGTGCCGAAATGCTGATGAGTTTGACCGGCGAGAGGGCAATGACATCGGTGGAGCGGGGCGATTCATCTAAAATCGCCATTTCGCCAAAGAAGTCGCCTCGTCCTAGAATGGCCAGGGTGACAACGTTGTCTTCACCGGTGCCAGACAATCGGCGCACTTTGACCCAACCAGACACGATGAAGTAAAGCGCATTTCCCCAAGCATCTTCCATTAGCACGGCGCGATCGGCAGGATAGTCGTGTTCGACAGCGCCAGAGAGGAGCCACTCAAGGGTTTCTGGGTTGGCAGCAGTTAAAAGCGGAAACAGTTGACTAAACGCTTCAGTCTGCATGGAGAAATCAGGAGGTAGAAGGAAGAAGAGAACACCAGTATAAACAGTCTCGTTGCCTGCACACACCTCAATTTAAGGAGAGCGTATGAATTGCTGCAACAAGATGAGGCCGCACTGCATCAACTAGCTGAGGATGCCCAATCAGGATCGCTTGTTTATGGGTCAGGCTCGTTAATTCCAGGGCCTGCGGGGTAAAGCGAATTGGTTCCCCTTCCAAACTACAGCAAGTTAAACCAGCCGTTTGAGCCAGTGCCAGTGGCCCGACGGTATCCCACACTTTGACGCGGCGATTCAAGTATAAGTACAGATCGGCATGCCCCATAATGACTTCTAAAACTTTTAGCCCAAAGCTGCCCATAAATTGAAATTGGATGCCGGGCAATTGAGCCGCGATCGCAGCGCCGAAATGATGCTGGTCGCGATGCCCAATCATCATGCGCAGTGACGTTAGCTCCGCACGAGGTGGTGCCACGGGCAGCGGCAATGGCTCCCCCGTGTCAGTTGTCTGGAACAGCCCCCAATCAACGCCGCCAAAATAAAGCTGATCCCGACTGGGGGCATAAATCCAGCCCGCACGGGGGCCATAATTTTCCAGCAATCCTACCATCACCGCGTAATTGCGCTTCCCGTGAATAAATTCCTCAGTGCCATCTAGTGGGTCAATGCACCAAAGCCGAGAGTAGCGGGCGTGAAATTGCTGCCGCGATCGCGCGTTCTCTTCTGTAATCACCCCATCCTGTGGAAAAAGCTGCGAAAAAGCTGCAAATAACTCCGCATCCAGGGTGGTATCAATGGTTGTTACATAATCTTGATGCCCCTTTTCCATTACTTCAAAGCCTACAGATGCCATCTGCTCTGCTTTTAAGCCACATTGCCGCATGATGTATCGAATGGCCTGATCCGCATCAGAAGAAATTGGAGACATGAGGAATAACGGGTGAAATGGGGCAATCCCCAGGCTGTCATGAGAATCCAAGCTACCATACATAGTTAGGTTTTGGATGTAGGCCCATGAGAGTTGGATTGCAATATGCATTGAGTGATGCCACCGTTGATGCCACTCAACCGATGAGTCAGCGGCAATTATCCATTTCGATCGCCGCGATTGCAGAGGATACTCAGGCCAGCGCTCCTCTCAACTTGAGCCTGATTCTGGATCATAGTGGTTCGATGAGCGGGCGACCGATGGAAACCGTCCGTGAAGCGGCTCAACGATTGGTCGATCGCTTGTCCCTTGGGGATCACCTCTCGATTATCGGATTTGACCACAAAGCCAAAGTGTTGCTACCAAACCAGGAACTGGAAAATCCGGCCAGTGTGAAGTTGCAACTGAATCAGATTCAAGCCAGTGGTGGCACCGCGATCGACGAAGGCATTCGGTTGGGCATTGAAGAATTGGCCAAAGCGAAACAGGGCACAATTTCGCAAGCATTTCTCCTGACTGATGGCGAGAACGAACACGGCGACAACGATCGTTGCCTCAAACTGGCAAAATTGGCCGCAGATTACAACCTCACCATCAATACCCTTGGGTTTGGGGATGCGTGGAACCAGGATGTGCTGGAAAGTATTGCTGATGCTGCTGGCGGCACGATGTCCTACATCCAGCAACCCGAACAAGCGGTAGAAGAGTTTGGGCGTCTCTTTCGGCGTATTCAATCCGTTGGGCTGACAAATGGTTATTTGTTAATTACCCTCCCCGCTGGAGTCCGCTTGGCGGAACTTAAACCCGTGGCGCAGGTGGCTCCCGATGCGATCGAATTGCCAGTCATGCAGGAGGGCCAGCAGTTCATGGTGCGCTTAGGTGACTTGATGATCGACGCTCCACGGGTCGTGCTGGTAAATCTCTACCTGAGCCAGATGGAGATTGGGCAACACCCGATCGCCGAAGTGCAAATCCGGTACGACGACCCCGCCACGGCAACTGAGGGCTTAGTGTCTGACTCGTATGTGGTGCGGGCGGATTTTGTTGGCAACTTCCAGCCGAATCCTGATCCAACCGTCCAGCAGCACGTTTTAGCGCTGGCCAAATATCGGCAAACTCAAATTGCCGAAAACAAACTCAAACAAGGTGATATGGGGGGAGCGGTAACGATGCTGCAAACTGCGGCCAAGACGGCTTTGCAGATGGGCGATCAGGCAGCCGCAACCGTGCTGCAAAATACTGCTACTCGCTTGCAAGCGGGAGAAGAGTTAACTGAACACGATCGCAAAAAGACCCGCATGGTCTCCAAAACCACACTTCAATAGGTTGCAATCTAAGTGCTGAGCTTTGCCCAGGCTACTGTTTCTGTGCTTTCCAGGTGCCGCCGTAGACGTAGAAAGGATTGTTGTGCCGCACGATCGCCCAGCAACTTGGACAGACAAATCGCCACATGCCAGACTCATCCTGCTGGATGCGGTAGAGAACGGGCGCAGTCTGGGTACAGCGATCGCACGGTTTCTCGCGACTTCGTTTGGCCATGCCTCACGAAGTCACCATCGATGCTTTCGGACGGGCGAAGATCATGCGTCCGGCAGAAGTTTGAAGGGCGCTAGTGACAATCACCTGAATTTCTCCACCCATGTAACTGCGGCCCTCTTCCACAACGACCATCGTGCCATCTTCGAGATAGCCCACTCCCTGCGTTGGTTCTTTGCCTTCTCGCAAAATTTTCAGATCAATACTGTCGCCCGGCAGATAGGAAGGCCGAACCGCCTGAGCTAGGTCGTTAATATTCAGGACGGGCACCTGCTGCACACTGGCCACTTTGCTGAGGTTATAGTCGGTTGTGAGCAATGTGCCGTTGATTTCCTGCGCCAGTTTAACTAGTTTGGCATCGACCGTTGGAATATCTTCGTAGTCGGCGGAGTTAATCACCACGCGATCGGGATAAGCTTCGCGGATGCGGTTCAAAATATCCAAGCCACGCCGACCGCGAATTCGCTTCTGGTCGTTCGCCGCATCTGCCACCGCTTGCAATTCTTGTAACACAAACTGCGGCACCAAAATTTGCCCTTCCAGAAAACCGGTCGTCAACAGTTCTTCCAACCGGCCGTCAATAATACAACTGGTATCTAAAAGCTTCGTGGCAGCAGGCTTCAGTGTTCCCTCGGAAACCAACAACGTTTCAAATGAGCTGGGGTTAATCAACCGTAAAAGGGCGCGTCCGTGCGTATCCGCCAGGGAAATTCCAGTAAACGCAAACAGCACACTGCCCACCAGCGCAATCAGTGGCTTGATGAAGGAAAACTCAGCCGGAATGGGCAGCAGAAATGTGGGTGCTAGCAGCAGGTTGGCCACGAGTAAGCCAATCACCAGACCGATCGCCCGACTCAACAAAATATCGGGTGGCATGGTGCGGACCCGTTTTTCTAAGCGGCGGTAAGCCTGTTGCACCGACAGCCCCATCGCTAAGCCAATCAACGCTCCAAAGCCAGCCGTTACCACTCTCAGGGCAGTTTCATTGGAAACTTGCGACAACACATTGGAGGGCAAGTCTTCAATGCTGTTAAAGCCAATCCCCGCCCCTGCCAGGATGAACGCGATAATAATAATGGCATCAAGCATAAATATCTGTGGTGTTGGGGAGATGAATACTCGGTTCCCGTGAGAATCGAGGTTCTGTCAAGCTGAGATGATGCCAGTTCGAAGCTTAGAATGTATTCAAAATCACAGAAATAACCACTGGGACTGGCTTAGTCAGGCTGACATGGATTCATTATACTCTTCGCGTTCTTTTCCACAGGAGGCAGACCCAAGAGGAGAGAAGTCTCCCGCTGCTGCTTACATTCACATCCCGTTTTGCCGCAGACGCTGTTTTTATTGCGACTTTCCGATCGCGGTGGTAGGGGATAAGCCACCGACGGGAACCGGCGATCGCATTAATGGCAGCAATTCGGGCACGATCGCGCAGTATGTAGAGGTGTTGCGGCAAGAAATCCGCCAATCTCCCAGTTGGGGCACACCGCTACAAACCGTGTTCCTGGGCGGCGGCACCCCCTCGTTGCTATCAGTTGCTCAGTTAGAGGCAATCCTGGCTGAGTTGAAACGCCAGTTTGGAATAGCCTCCAACGCAGAAATTTCCATGGAAATTGATCCAGCTACTTTTGATCTGGCTCAGGTTCAAGGCTATAAAGCCGCTGGAGTCAATCGCGTAAGCTTAGGCGTGCAGGCATTTCAAGCGGAGTTGTTGCAAGCGGCGGGTCGATCGCACACGGTTAACGACATTCTTGTCGCCGTTGATCTGCTGCATGGGGCTGGATTTACCAACATCAGTTTGGATCTAATTTCAGGGCTACCCTATCAAACTCTGACGCAGTGGAAGGAATCATTACGTCGAGCGATCGACCTCTCCCCGACTCACATTTCCTGCTATGACTTAATTGTGGAAGCCGGTACTCCCTTTAGTCGCCAGTACAGCCCCGGTCTGAAGCCGCTCCCCTCAGACGAACTCACCGCTGAAATGTATCGCATGGCCCAAAGCCTGCTCACCACCCACGGCTTTGAGCATTACGAAATCTCCAACTACGCTAAACTGGGCTATCAGTGCCGCCACAATCGCGTTTATTGGGAAAATCACCCCTTTTACGGGTTTGGCATGGGGGCAACCAGCTATCTGAATGGCGATCGCTTTGCCCGTCCCCGGAAGACTTGGGAGTATTACGCCTGGGTTCAGGCGGCAGTGGACGGTAGGCCACGGGCAGGTGAGCCGCGAGCCACGGGCACAAGGGGGCAAGCAGATTTGGCGGAACAGTTAATGTTGGGCTTGCGGTTGGCGGAAGGTGTGGCAGTGGCGGATTTGCATGACAGATTTGGAGCGGCGGCGATCGCCCGTTTGTGGCACTGTTTGCAGCCTTACGTTCAAACCGGCTGGGTGACGATCGTGCCTGAACCGGCAACAGATTCAAACCCAACGACAGGTAGGCTCAAGCTGTCTGATCCAGAGGGCTTTTTATTCTCAAATGTGGTGCTAACTGCCATCTTTGAAGCCTTCGAGGCCGACGAAGATTAAGTTAAAGCAGAAGACAGCCTGGTATGAACATTTCATCTCCAAAGATGATAATAGCTGTGCCCTCTGCCTGCTGCCGTCTGGGACAACGCGGGGTACAACTTAACCGCTAAATCTACTGATTTCCCGTGGAGCGAGCATCTTGCCTGCTCAAATCCGGCGAACGCCTCAAATCAGCGGCAGCAGATCACCTTGAACTCAGCACCAACAGCTCTCGACCGTCTGCTGCATTTGAATTATGAGACCGCTATGAGACACTGGAAATGTCAATCTAGTCAGACAAAATCAGCGGAAAACCTGGTAGTCTAAGACTTTATCTCTTATAAATAGGATAAGTATTTGATCTTGATCTTGATCTCTTAAGGAGATATGGATATAAGCAAGGTATACCGTTCAATCTTTAGTTCTTGGTAAAGATCATGACTGCTGCTGATTATTCAAAAAAAGCTTTCCTAAAATTTCTGGATTACGTGTCAGATAAGGGATTGATAAAATTTCAGACTGTCCGGGGTTGGCGTTCAGCAGCCTTGAAGCTTATGACTGACCTATCGGAGGCTGAGGAAGGGGATATTCGCACTATAGATCTCGATCTAGCAGTGCATAGAGCAGCCAACCGTGATTCAGTATCAGTGTCGCCTGAATCCCTTAACACGTATCGCCATCGTGTGGCACTGGCAATTCAGGAATTTATTAGCTGGCGGGATGATCCTGCTACCTACAAGCCGCGAGGATTAGATGGCAAATCTCGCACCAAGTTATCTAATGGTGCTAAGTCATCTGATGAACGGATGACTCCTCAAGAACGTGTCCGCAAGGGCACTTCAAAAGCATCAGAACAACGGGAGGCTGAGACGCTGGTATCTAGCGGTTTAACTCTCTCTTTTCCACTCCGATCTGATTTTCTTGCACAAGTAGTGATACCTCGTGATCTAACTGCTATCGAAGCAAAGCGGCTAGGAGCTTTTCTGTTAACAATTGCCGTTGATTATCAACCGGAGTGAACAGCATGCAGAGCGAGCAAGACTCAGATAAAGAACTTGATCCTCCATCTGATTCACAGAGCCAGCAATCTGTTGTGCAAGTGGATCTAACTCCCGAATTTCAGCAGAGTCTTCGCGACTTGGCAAAACGCTATCGAAGTATCCGCTCTGATGTTCAAGCCGTGATCCAAGAATTGCAGGTAGGCAATTTTGTTGGCGATCGCCTTGCAGGAGTCGGTGAAGGATACGTTGTACTCAAAACAAGAGTTAAAAATCGGGACATCCAGAAGGGTAAAAGTGCTGGATATCGCATGATTTATCAGATTGAGTCACCAACATCTGTACTACTCTTAACAATTTACGCAAAATCAGATCGTGAGGATATCAGTATCAAGGAGATCCGCGATATCTTAAATGAGTTTTACAGAAATGATTAGATAAGAGATCTCTGCTGAAAAGTTCGCAATCCTGTAAGAGTCAGTTATCCTTAATCTAAATGGGTTGAGGTCGTAGTTATGAGGGCAGTTGAAGTTACAGGTGTTGTAGATGAGCAGGGAAACTTGTCCCTTAATGAGCCTGTGCCTTTATTTGCTCAAGGGGTTGTTCGTGTGATTATTTTGTACCCTGAGCAAATAATAGAATCTGAGCAAGACCCAGACGACACTTCAGTTGAAGATATAAAAGCAAGTTTACGAAGAGCTTTGCAACAGGTAACTTCCGGGCAGAGAATCCCACTGTCTCAAATGTGGGAAGGAATTGACGCAGAATAATTAGTATTTACCGATTTAGTATTAGATTTGAACCTTAATTACTAAGCACACCTCAACAATAATTTGAGGCTTTTTGAGCAACGTATTGTGTGCTAGCCTCTTGCTCCCTACAAACAGCCTTGCGGTCTAACAAAATATATAACTATGGTCAGAACGCCGAGGAATAAGAATTAAAGTAACTTGCAATTTTTGGGGGATGGGCATCGTTCGACTGAGGTCTCGACAGAGAGGCTCGACCAAACTGCTCACGAACGTCTTGCCCGTTCGGGCGGGTGAGACACCCACCCCACAGATTATTTATAGCCTCTGCCATGTGAAACGTGGCAGAGGCGCGTCAGAACACCTACCCAAAATCGGCGGTTCAGCCATTTGATATGTCCTTAGTGTTCTGACCATAGCTATAATTCACGATCCTTAAGACAAAGAGGAAGATGCAAAGTCAATGCAGCTACATCCACGCCCCGTGGTTGATTAGGCGTTGCAATTCCGATTTGCCAGCACCCTAAATAAGGTGCCTACTCCTGATGAGCAGCTTGGTTCCTCTAAAGCAGATGCTTGAGATTGGGATCGGCTTGAATTTCCTTCAGCACGTGTTTGATTTCCTGGGTGCGGTCTTTTTTCACAATCAGCGTCACTTTGCCATCCCGCACAATGACCGTGTCTTCCAGGCCGATCGTCACAATCACATCATCATCATCCGTAGCATAGAACAACGCTCCCTGAGTATCCAGACCGATGTGACGAGCCAATTCCACGTTGGGATCTTCCCCTTTCAGGAGGCGCTCGATCGCGTTCCAGTCGCCCAGGTCATCCCAGCCAAAGGCAACAGGTAGGACGTAAGCCTGTTGGGTTTTTTCCATCAGAGCATAGTCAATACTCTTCTTGGGCAAAGCGGGATAGGCGGCCACTCCCTGTTCCTCCAAGGGACTGAGGATTTCGGGGGCATAGGTCAGTAACTCATCCAGGGCAACGCCGGCCCGGAACACGAACATGCCGCTGTTCCAGCTAAACTTGCCAGTGGCGAGAAATTCTTCGGCAGTGGGGCGATCGGGTTTTTCGGTGAAGCGATCGACCTGGTAGGCCGGGAAGCCAGCACCGTAATCGCCGGTTGGATGACCCTGCTGAATGTAGCCATAGCCGGTGGAAGGGTAGGTTGGGGCAATGCCGAGGGTGACGATCGCGGTTTCTTGCGTGGCCAAGTCTGCGGCGGCCCTTAAGGTGGCGCGAAACTTGTCCTCATCGGCAATCCAGTGATCAGCTGGGAAGAAGCCCACAACCGCATTCCGCCCATATCGCCGCGTAATTTCCAGGGTACTCCAGGCCACTGCGGGTGCCGTGTCTCGCCCTTCCGGTTCCACCAGGAGATTCGCTTCCGGCAAGTTGGGTAACTGCTCTCGCACGCCAGTTGCCAGATGAGCGGCTGTAATCACGAACATTTCCTGCCACCCCCCCGCAATTTCCAGGAGCCGCTCTGCTGTGGCCTGTAACAGACTGCGCCCACTGCCATCCAAACTGAGGAATTGCTTGGGCCGATGCCGACGGCTTAAAGGCCAGAAGCGTTCGCCTTTGCCACCAGCCAGGATGACAGGAATTAAGGGTGAGTGGGTCATGTTTCGGTTGCTCCAAAGGGGGGTCAAAAATGGTTGCGCGATCGCGGGGAGAAGCCCTCCTTAGTTTCGACCAGTCGTCTCGTGTTTGCACAGGATTGAGGGGGCGATCTTCACCAAAACTTCGAAATCATTGCAGTGCTTTTGCAGTCAAACCAGCCAGTTAGGGTCGATTAGGCTCCATTTTGCAGATCAAATTCCTGGCTCCACTCGGGAAATTCATCTGCGGGCAACTTGCCATAAAGCTGAATACGAGTAATGCCTTCGATCGGCGATCGCTTCAAGAGTGTGACTGTCATCGAGGCCATGGTATTTGCTTCAGGCACAGGCTGATCTTCAAATAGAATCTGGAGGCGATCGCCGCGCCAGCGGGCTTTTGCGATTGTCCCCAAGGGATGCAGCGATTCGTTCATGGCCGCGGTGAATTGTTCCAGCCAGCGATCCCGGTCTGGGGTTGAAACTGCGGCTGGAGGCTCGGGTTCTGGCTCGACGGGAACAACCGTTTCCACTGTGGGAATGTCTTCTGGCAGGATAGTGGTCAAGATTTCGTCTGTCAGATCATTCATCACGGCGAGGCGATTAGCTTGCCGCTCGATCGCTTTTTCAAACAAATTCCGCACCAAACGAGCATTGCCGAAGGTGCGATCGCGTTGTTCATACAAACCCGTGAGTAGCGTTTTCAAGGTCTCATTTGCCGCCTCTGTCGGCTGAAAATGGCTGTCTTTGCACATCTTGTTAAAGATGGCGACCAATTCATCGGGCGTATAGTCATTGAAGTAGAAATAGCGATTGAAGCGAGATTTCAACCCCGGATTGGATTCCACAAACCGTTCCATCTCATCGGTGTAGCCTGCGGCAATCACAACGAGCCGTTTGCGATAATCTTCCATGCGTTTCAGGAGAGTATCCACGGCTTCCTGGCCAAAGTCGCGGGAACTATCCTTGGGCGTCAGGGCATAGGCTTCATCAATAAATAACAGCCCATCCAGGGCCGTGGTCACTTTTTCATCCACTTTTTTAGAGGTGCCGCCGATGTAGTCTGCCACTAGACCGGCGCGATCGGTTTCCACTAAATGCCCCTTCTCCAAAAATCCCAGTTCTTTGAAAATTCGGCTCACGATTCTGGCAACCGTTGTTTTGCCCGTTCCTGGCGGCCCACTGAAAATGGAATGCAGTGAAATGGAAGTCGTTGCCAACCCCCGTTCCTCTCGCACTTTTTGCACTTTCAGGAAGTTGGTTAGGGTTTTCACTTCCTCCTTGATGTTGTTCATGCCGATTAACTGATGAAGTTCATCCATCACGGCCTCCAGGCCCGCTGGAGAAGGAGGGGCGGCGGGTGGAGCTTGGGGCGAATCTGGCGTTGGCGTGGTAGGTGTTGGTTGGGGGGGGCGCTGAGGGGCAGTGTAGGTGTGCAGCATCTGCCAAACCTGAGACAATGCGGCCATTTCTTCCATGGTGATTTGGCCATCGGCTTTGACGATCGCCTGCGCAAATCGATACATGGCGTTGACAGTGGGGTTCAGGACGTTGGTGCCCTTTGCTTCGTCTTGCTGTTTGAGGATGGCGGGCAGCCCCAGAGCTTGACTCTCGGCGATCGTTCCGCGCAACTCAAGTAACACCTGCACAGCTTCTTTTTGATACCGAATGCGCACATCACGAGAAATATCCCACCGGTTCATCAGTGCGTTCAACATCTCTTTGTCTTGTTTCACCAGGGCATAAAAAACAAGGAACCCCAGCAACTCATTCGCGCTGATGTCGTTGTTGCTTTGCCCACAGAGCAGCACAATTCTCGCTACATCGGTCAGCAAAATTTGTTCAAACCCTTTCCCCATCTGCAAAATGGGCTGCATGTCTGCGTACAGGGTGTTCGCTTCCCGCCGAATTTCGCTGGTATCCACACCGTTCTCCTGACAACTGAACCGTTTCGCCTTCTCCTAACGATAGGCAGAATCTTCTCTTCCGTCTATCTCTCTCAAGCTTCCACCAGACTTTGCTTTAACTGCGCGTAGGCATTTTCAACAGCAAACTTCCCTCGCAGAAAGCCAAGGTTGGCACCGGGACAAATCCACGCCAAGGTTTCAGGCGCGAACTCATCAACCAATTTCTGCACACTCTGGAGTTGGCGGGGCCAGTGAAACGTTTTGGCGGTTTTGAGCGGAGCCAGGGAGCCTTGAGGCGTAGGGAGCAGATGTCGTCCAGTGAACAGGATGCCGCCTAAACCGCTGTGGTAAACACAAGCCGAACCGGGGGTGTGGCCGGGAGTCCAAAGGGCGCGAGTTTGGGGGGTGCAATCGCAGCGGTGTTGGAAAGGGGTCACTGTTGCATGCGGAAGCAGGTAAGCTTCTTGTTCTTGCATGACGATCGCACAGCCCAATGCTTTCTGGATCTCCTGAGCTTTACCAATGCTGTCTCGATGGGTGAGAAACAGCCACTCGACGCCCCCCTGTGCTTGCAGAAAAGACTGGGTGTTTTCATCCCAGGCAGGGCAATCTATCAAAATGTTGGAGTTTTCTAGAATCAGATAAGCCGTGCCGCCTAAGGTGTCGCGGTTGGGCGGAAAAGCATAGACGGCGGATGCCTGGTTGCAGGCTGGCCCAAATACCAAACGCGGTGGTTTGGGCATCCGGGGTTGAGGAGGGGAGGGCTGAGAATTTAAAGTCACGATCGCGATCGTCCCAGTTATGAGTAATTAAATTTTGAGCGAGTTCTGATGAATTCGGCGGAATCGGTCTAACATAATTGCTTTGGCAATCACAAAAGCGACCAGACGATTCAACGTGGGTTAAAGCGATCGCCGTCGTCGTGCGAGTGGCAGACTGCGGTGTGAGCGCTCAGTCCGAACGAGGCGAGTCGAAGCGTCTAACTCAAAATCGGTGTTTGAGCGATTGGTTTCGTCCTCAGCTGTTTGACCAAAGAGATCAATCACAGTTCATTTACATTGGCGAATGCATCCCTTACTTTTACTTCTTCTGCTGGGGTTAACCACCTTCTTTATTGTGCAGCGAGTCTCTAGCGTTACGCGCACACCCACTTGGTTACTGTGGATTGTAGCGATGATGCCAGCGTTTATTTGGAGCGGTTGGGCCGTTGCCAATAGTGAGCGGAGGACTGCACCGCCAGCTTATTTGGTTATTGTTCCATTAGTCGTCTGTTTGTTGCTGTACTGGTCTTTAATCCAGTGGGGCCGCATGCCATCCCCTACCACGCCACCGAAGCAAGCGGTAGAGACAGAGCCAAACGCAAGCCCGGAAACGCCGTTGGAGGTGAAAACGCCGAAACCGATCGACAAATCAGAAGAACGGGATTTGCAGACGTGTTTTCCCTGGTCAATTTATTACCTGCAAGATATTGAATATCGTCCCCAAGCGGTGATTTGTCGAGGGCAGTTACGCAGCAAGCCTGAAGTGGCTTATCAGACGATTCGAAAAAATGTGGAGCAGCAGTTTGGCGATCGGTTTCTGGTGGTGTTCCAGGAAGGAGCCAACGGTAAACCATTTTTCGCGCTTGTTGCAAATCCCTACGCCAAGTCATCTGGCCATGCCACCCCAGCGACCCCTTCCCGGCCCGTGCTGGCCCTGACGCTGCTGCTCATCACCTTCCTGACAACGTGTTTCGCCTGGTTACAGATTGCCGGTAAACTTGGCTCTGGTGAACAACCGTTGCAGAATGTATCGCCTGACGTGCTGCTGCAAGGATTGCCCTACGCCCTCTCGCTGCTGCTGATTTTGGGATCCCATGAACTGGCCCACTATCTCTCGGCGCGGCGTTATAACATTCGAGCCACATTGCCCTACTTTATTCCGGTTCTGCCGTTGCCCTGGTTTCCATTTGGCACCTTTGGCGCGTTTATTCAACTGCGATCGCCCATCCCCAATCGGAAAGCTCTCTTCGATGTGGGAATTTCTGGGCCAATGGTGGGATTCTTCATCGCCCTGCCGCTCCTGATCTGGGGGTTGGCGCATTCAGAAGTAGTGCCCATGCCACAAAACCCACAACTCTTTAATTTCCTGGCCTTTGACCCCAAATTTTCCTTATTGCTCACGCTGCTCAGCAAGTTGATGTTAGGCGGTGTCCTAACGGCTGAAACGGCAATTAAAATGCACCCGGTCGCGGTCGCTAGTTGTTTAGGGTTGGTCGTAACGGCCTTCAACTTGATGCCTGTGGGCCAATTGGATGGTGGCCACATTGTGCATGCCATGTTAGGTCAACGATCGGGAGCAATGGTGGGGCAAGTTGCGCGCTTGCTGCTGCTCTTACTGTCCTTTGCCCAACGTTATTTGATGTTGTGGGCGATCATCTTGTTTCTGATTCCAGCAAATGATGAGCCAACCCTAAACGATGTTACAGAACTGGATAATCGCCGTGATCTGTGGGGGATCGCAGCCCTGGCAATTTTGCTGTTGATTATTCTGCCCGCGCCCACGCCGCTAACAAAGCTTCTGAATATTTAGTAGATTCTCCCGATTAACTCCGCTAGACTGCTTTGAATATTGCACTGCAAGGAGCCAGGATGACCCAGAACGTAACGCAGTGGTTGGATGAAATTAAGTCATTGAAGCAGCAACTTGCCGATGCCCATCGAGAGCGGGAGGATGCTTATGCGAGCGCGATCAACTGGCAGCAACGGTATGAAACGGAAGCGCAGCAGCGGCGCGTGGAGACGAATCAAGCGAAACAGGCGATCGCAACCCTGCAACAAGAAGTCCAACAGTTAAAAGGCACTGGTTTCCTAGAACCCGGAGGAGATACTAACCTGGAGCATATTCAGGCCAAAGTGGGGGCTTTGCAGACTGAAGTGGAATTACGCTCTCATCTAATTCAAGCGTTGGTGGAGTGCGATCGCTTGAAGCAAGCCCTGGAACAGGAACAAGCGGACCATACCCAAACCCGCAAGAGCCTAACAACGGCCCTGGGTGATGCGATCGATGCCCTCGCCAAACGCACCAACGATTAACCCACCCAGTAGGCACCTCAATTTCATGACAGGCGTGTGTCAATCCGATTTCCTGCCGGTGCGAAATCAGGGGAACATGTTAAGCTGGCAACTCAGTCAGGGAATGCAGACATAAATTCCTCCTTGAGACTGGTGACACGAGGTTGCGACTGTGAAGATACGCTGGTTCCTCTCCGGGCTATTTGGTTTTTGGTGTCTCCTGACATCGATCGCCGAAGCCGCAATGCTTCAATCCTGGCAATTTGATCAACGCACCAATCGCTTAGAACTCAGAACCGATGTTGGCGTGCAACCGCAGGCTCAAATTGTCTTTAATCCCACCCGGTTAGTGATTGATTTGCCCGGGACGCGGTTAGGTCGCCCGAAGTTGTTGGAGCAGTACAGTGGCACCATTACGGCCATGCGCATTGCCCAGTTCGATCGCAGCACCACCCGCATCGTGTTGGAACTTGCTCCTGGCTACATCCTCGATCCCAACCGAATTCGCTTTCGCTACACAACAGCCCGTAATTGGACGATCGAATTGCCGCCACCGGAGTATAACCAGGAATTGGCCAACGCCCCCGCAGTGGATAGTCAACCACTCAATGTGCCGCAAGCGCCAGACGTGCCCCCACCCAGCCTGTTCCCCATCGCGCCAACGCCCCGCCCTACCCCCACCCTGCCCAGTATTCCCGCGGGCAAACCGATCGTCATTGTTGACCCAGGTCACGGTGGCCCCGATCCAGGAGCCGTGGGCATTGGGGGATTGCGAGAAACGGACATCGTGTTAGATATCAGTCGTCAGGTGGCGGCCCTCTTGGAGCAGCAAGGCATTGCCGCCGTCCTCACGCGGAACGCCGAGTATGACTTGGGCCTGGAACCCCGGGTGCAAATGGCGAATCGAGCGAACGCCACTGTTTTTGTGAGCATCCACGCGAATGCCATCAGCATGTCTCGCCCAGATATCAACGGCCTGGAAACCTATTACTTCAACTCTGGCAAAGAACTGGCGGCTGTGATTCATCGGACAGTACTAGAAGAGACGGGTGTCCGCGATCGGCGGGTGCGGCAAGCGCGCTTTTACGTTTTGCGCCACACCTCCATGCCCTCAGTGCTGGTGGAAACAGGCTTTGTGACCGGCGCTGAAGATGCTGCTCGCCTGCGAGATCCAGCTTACCGGAGTCGCATGGCTGCGGCGATCGCGCGAGGGATTTTGCGCTACCTGGGGCGGAGTGGATAAAGGCTATAGGGTAACCAGTGCGCCGCCTTGTAGCGCTGAGCGGTAGGCCGCATCCGCCACGGTTAACGTGTAGGCGCTGGCCGCCGCCGTAATATACAGGGGTGCCCCAGTGAGCAAGTGATCCAGCACGATCGCCATATCTTGAGCAAATAGCCCCCGCCGTCCCCCAACCGTTATGGGTTGAGTCCCGTTGGCATTGATCCAGGTTCCAGCTTCTCCGACAAACTGCAACGCTCCTTGCTCGCCCTGGACTTCAAACGATCGGGTTGCTTGCCACACGGCTTCCCCCTTCCCGTAAGTGACCTCTGCCATCACCCCACTGGCAAACTGCAACTGCGCTGCACACAGACATGTGGTGTAATAGCCCGTGGGAAGCGGCGCGGCAACTGGTTGACTGCGATCTGCTGGCCAAAATTGGGCGTGGCAGGCGATACTCGTCACCCTTCCAAACAAATCCACCAATCGATGTACCCGGGACAAAGCTCCAACCAGCGGAAAGCCAAATTCTGGTAGGTGATAGGTCCATTTTTGCGGGGCTGGACGTTCTGGCTTTAGCGTGGCGTAGCGAGCATAAAACACGTTCCCCACCAGTGGCAGTGAGGCTTTGAGCGCTTGATGCACCCCCCCCAGAAGTTCAATATGCTCGACATGTAGAAGTTTCTGTTTTACGGCTGCCAGAGCAATCAAATCTTCTGCCTCAGCAACATCCAGGCAAAGGGGGTACTCCACGACGACGTGCTTACCAGCATTCAGCGCCGCCCGCACGATCGCCCCATGCGCTTGATTAATCGTGGAAATAATCACCAGGTCGATATGAGGTCGTGCCAGTAGCTCTGCCCAGGATGCGCAAACGCTTGCCCCATACGGTTGATTAAAGGTTTGGGTGCGCTCCAAGTCTCGCCCCGCGATCGCAACCAATTTGGCTCGAGACTCTGTTTGTAAATACTCTGCCCGTAATTTGGCGGCATAGCCTGTGCCAATTAACCCAACTTGCATCATCTACCCTGCATCATTTGATTCATAAGAAATTATCATGCTTTGTCCCCCTAGCTTAAGCTGGTGTTTTGGAAGAACTCCCGCACTGGCTTCATATCGCTCAATTTCAAATTTCTCTCCAGTCCTATAAGATAAGCAGATTAAATCAGCTCTTTTCATTACGAATCCCATTCGACTAAGGACGGTGCTGGCGGTACGAATGGTGGATTTATCCCGTAGTATCAAAAATGGTGAGATTGACAATGTTAAGTAGTCTTAATCAAAAGATTACCGCATGGCTTTCTCTGGTCTATTAATGCGCTGTATCCATATCGAGAGGATCACTCATGGCAACTTTCAAAGTTACCTTAATTAATGAAGCGGAAGGTTTGAACACCACCATCGAAGTTCCCGATGATGAGTACATCCTTGACGCGGCTGAAGAGCAAGGTATTGACCTCCCCTACTCCTGCCGTGCAGGTGCTTGCTCGACTTGTGCGGGTAAAATTCAAGCTGGTGCTGTTGATCAGTCTGATCAATCCTTCCTGGATGATGACCAAATTCAAGCGGGCTACGTGTTGACCTGTGTCGCTTACCCAACTTCTGACTGCACCATCATCACGCACCAAGAAGAAGCTTTGTACTAATTTCCTTGTACGAAAGCGATCGGATTGGAAAGGAAGCATCAAGATTCTGAAGCGCAGGCCGTCTGGCATGCGCTCTTTGAGTTTTAAAGGGGATCGTTCGGATCGCAGCCCGTCGTCGCGAGTCTCGCTCCACACGCTAGTATGAATAAACAGCGCTTTTGTTCTCATCAATCTGAATAAAACTTATGTCACCGATCCAGGCTGCTCAATCTCCTTACTACGGAGATGCGTATTATCGAACTCCGCCTCCAGACCTTCCATCGTTGCTGTTGAAGGAGCGGATTATTTACTTGGGGTTGCCCCTTGTGTCATCGGATGACTTCAAACGGCAACTTGGGGTGGACGTAACCAAGCTGATCATTGCGCAACTCCTCTACTTGCAATTTAACGACCCCGAAAAACCCATCTTCTTCTACATCAACTCCACGGGCACATCGTGGTACACCGGTGACGCGATCGGCCAGGAAACTGAAGCCTTTGCCATTTGTGACACCATCAACTACGTAAAGCCGCCTGTGCATACGATCTGCATTGGGCAGGCCATGGGAACCGCCGCCATGATCCTTTCTGCTGGCACGAAAGGTTATCGGGCTAGTTTGCCCCACGCAACGATCGTCCTGAACCAGCCCCGCATGGGCATGGGACGCAGTCAGGCTACTGATATTCAAATTCGGGCGAAAGAAGTGTTGGCGAATAAGCAAGCCACCCTGGATATTTTGTCGCGCAACACGGGTCAACCCCCTGAAAAGATTGCCAAAGATACCGATCGCATGTATTACCTGACTCCTCCCCAAGCAAAAGAGTATGGACTCATCGATCGCGTTTTGGAAAGTGCCAAAGACTTACCGAAACAGATTCCCGCATTGACTTAATGGACGAGGCTGGTAACTGATGGATGAATTGATGCGTGTCCCCTATAACCTTCCCGGTAGCCCCTACTGGCAGTGGGTCAATATCTACACGCGCTTAAGCCAAGAACGAATTATTTTTCTGAATCAACCTGTAACTGCCGGTCTGGCCAATTCGCTCGTGTCGGCCCTCCTGTACCTCGACTCAGAAGACCAAAGTAAGCCAATTTACATCTACATCAACTCCTACGGTGATCCCGTGGCGGCAGGGATGACGGATGAAAGTTCAGGGTTGATGTCGGTGGCGGCTGGGTTAGCCATTTACGACACGATGCAACACGTCAAGTCAGAAATCGTCACGATTTGCTTAGGGCAGGCGATCGGGATGTCTGCGGTCTTGTTATCGTCTGGCACCAAGGGAAAACGCGGCAGTCTCCCTAATTCCATGATTGCTCTCAACCACACTTTGTCTGGAACTCGTGGTCAGGCTAGTGATATCCAGGTCAACGCGGGGGAAGTGATTGCGAAGCGTGCCCTGATTCTAGAGATTCTGGCTCAAAACACTGGGCAATCCCTGGAGAAACTGGCGAAAGACATGGATCGGACGTTTTATATGACGCCTCAACAGGCCAAGGAGTACGGGTTGATCGATCGCGTTTTGGAAAGCCCCAAAAATATAGCCTTACCCACTGCCACCGTTCTACGGTAAATTCCCACCCCCCACCTACTCATCTCCCCCTCTGAAGGAGTTTTCCTATGCCAATCGGTATTCCCAGCGTGCCTTACCGTCTTCCTGGTGGCGGTTATGAGCAATGGATTAGCATTTACGATCGCTTGTTTCGCGAACGCATTATTTTTCTGTCTGAAGAGGTCGATGATGGGATTGCTAACGCGATCGTAGCCTATCTGCTGTACCTGGACTCAGACGATCAATCAAAACCCATCTACCTTTACATCAACTCACCGGGTGGTTCAGTCACTGCGGGCATGGCGATTTTTGACACGATGCAACACATTAAGTCAGAAGTGGTCACCATCTGTGTTGGTCTAGCGGCCTCAATGGGAGCGTTCCTCCTGACTGCTGGCAGCAAAGGCAAACGGCTCGCCCTCCCCCACGCCCGGATCATGATTCACCAACCCCTGGGTGGCAGTCGTGGTCAGGCGACCGATATTGAAATTGAAGCCAAAGAGATTTTGCGCATTCGGCAACAACTCAATATTCTGATGGCAGAACGCACCGGGCACCCCCTGGAAAAGATCGAACGGGACACCGATCGCGATTACTTTATGTCTGCGCAGGAAGCCAAGGAATACGGCCTGATTGACCAGGTCATTGAAACCCTGAATCCGCAATAATTCTACGAATATTCGCCAAATTAGCGCAGCGATGGCAGAATTCATATACTTTCTGTCCATCGCTTTTTCATGAACCTGGCTGACTGCTATCAAGTGTTGGGATTGTCCTCAGGGGCAACATTCCAAGATGTGAAGGCCTCTTATCGTCAACTGGCACGGCGCTACCACCCCGATGTGAGTTCTGGTGATCAGCGAGCTAAAGATAAATTCATCGAAATTACAGCGGCGTATAAGTGTTTACTGAACGCATTGGCGGAAGCAACCACTGGCCAACATCCGGGCTATGCCTCCACAGCGCGTGAACGTCGCCCTGGCCGCTCTTCACCTCCCGAAAAGAATACGAGGAAGCCAGTTCAACTCCAGCTCGATCCCAAACTGTCGCCTGTAGAAGCTCAATTAAAAGTGGGTTGCTACCGTCAACTGCAAGAGTTACTTAAAACGCAGCGGTTTCCGCGGGCAATTGCCCTGGTTGAGGGGTTAGCGCGCCGGTTGCCACAAGATTCGGAAGTGTCGCAATGGCAGGCGATCGTGTATCAGCAATGGGGCCGACATTTGATTCGCGATCGACAACCCGATAAAGCCAGACTTTACTTGCAAAAGGCTTTACGAACCGATCCGCATAATCGCTCATTGTGGGCAGAAGTAGAGAAAGACTTCCGCTGCTTAGAACAGTCATTTTAGATACCAGATTGGCTTCTGATTTCAATCCAGAATAAGACAGGTTACCCACCATTGAAAATTCGTATCAGGGGTGTCTTTGGGGCCAATCCTTTGTTATATTTTAGGTAAAGAGAGGTCAAGCTGCTCTCAATTAAGAGGCATCTCATGTATTTGAGATATTTGCTTCTCTGAAAAATTTGAATAACTCCTTTGACAATTCATCAATTCTTTTTCGACTCACTCCGAGTTTTCACGGTTAGATTTCATCATTAGGCTACGAAACTAAGCACGTTTACGAAAAGATTTTTTGTCCATTTGTAAGCTACGGGGTTTTTCTGAGTGATAGCTGTCTCGTCCCGTCCGGCTAAACGTCATTGGAATACTGTCAGCTTTGCCTCGACGCTTTACCTTGTTCCGATTTTGGATTTACTCCTCTCGGAAATTCCCCAGCAGTGGAAACAAGAAGTTCGTCTGGGATTGCAGGAGGCGTTAGTGAATGCAGCCAAGCACGGCAACAAGCTTGATCCCGACAAGACTGTTTTAGTGCGCTTTTCTGTGATTGCTGACCAGTATTGGTGGGTCATTTCGGATCAAGGTAGCGGCTTCAAGCCCTCAAAGGATTGTTTGGCAAACCTGGATGAGACGGTTTCTTGCTGTGACAAGGAATGTGGTCGGGGCCTTTACATTCTGCATCAGATTTTTGACAAAGTGCAGTGGAATCCGCAAGGAACTGAACTGCGGTTGTGCAAAAGGGTTAAGCAGTCGCTACGTCTACCGCTGGTCACCTGACATGAGTTGGAAACATTTCCATCATTCCAGCCGTTCTCTGAGAAACGTTACATGACTTCCGTATGAATGGAACCGATTCGCAAGGCCTCCCATGACTTAAACAAAGTGAAACGGCGGTAATGCTTCTCCTACAGTCAAATGCCAACAGGATGCTTGAGAACTGAGGTGCGAGAGTTGTTTTTCCAGGAGTGCAGAACTGTTCTGTTTCGCGAGAATATAAATTTGCTGCGAATTTGGTTGAATGGTAACCGGATAATGGTGATCAATCGCGGCGGTTAGGGCCTTGAATTCAGCGTCTGCCTGCTCCTGCTGGCGTTGTTGCGCTTGATAGTGCTGCTTTTTGGCGAGGAAGTAAGCTTTCCCGGTCAAATTGGGAGCGACTGGTTCGAGCGCAATTGGGCGCGCTGCAAACTTAACGGCATACTCAGCTTGACCCTGCAAACGAGTCAATGTATTCAGGTAGGTTTGCTGATTGGTTTGCAAGTCAGCCAGCAAACTTTCTCGATCAGGAAAGGCCGTAAACCGCAATGGCAGGACGGTCGTTTGCAAAAACAATTCCCGGATGACTCGATCGTGCGCCAACACAGCCTCCAGCAATTTAGTGTCATCCGCTTGCAACGGCTCTAAGGCTAATCCTGACTCGACCACGGCTGCCAGTTGTCCACAGGAGATGGTTTCTAGCACCTGATCAACTCCCCTTGGCAGGGCAAGATCGATCGCCGCTCGGTGGATTAACGCATAAACATGCATAACGTTCGACTATGACTGAGCAGGGCGGAAGAGATGGCTGTGGTCAGGATTATAAAGGCGCGATCGGGTTTGATTCAGGGTGGCGATGTTACCCAAACGCGCGATCTCAGGCGGCACCGTGGCGGCAGCCAGAGCCGGACTAATCACATATAGCGTCGTGCGAATGAGATTTTCTTGCTGCGTAATTGTGGTCATTTCTGCCAGTGGAACTAACCAAATTCTCTCATCGGGCCACCCCAAGCGGAAGCAAACAGCTACGGGAGTTGAGGGGGCGTAATGTTGTAGCAATTCCTGTTGAGCCTGTGCCACATGACGGGCACTCAAATAAAGACACAGACTCGCTTGATGCGCAGCCAGACCAGCCAACTCTTCCGTTTCTGGCACTTGTGTCCGGCCACTGATCCGGGTCAAAATAATTGACTGCACTAATCCCGGTAGTGTTAATTCCACTCGCAAGCGCGCGGATGCTGCTTGAAAGGCACTGATCCCAGGGACAACCTCAAAGGGGATGTCAGCGTCTAAAAGGGCATACATCTGCTCTTGAACCGCACCATACAGGCAAGGATCACCGGAGTGCAGCCGCACCACTGATTTCCCCGCGCGAACGCGATCGGTCAGCAACGGCAAAATCTCTTCCAGGGTTTTGTGGGCTGTGCGAATTAGCTCGGCATCAGGGCGCACTCCCTCCAGCACAGATTTTGGCACCAGGGAATCGGCAAATAGAATCACATCAGCCTGAGCCAGAAGCCGTTGAGCTTTCATGGTTAACAGTTCGGGATCGCCGGGACCAGCCCCAACGATATACACCATGCCAGAGAGGGGAGAAGTCGTCATAGAAGTTAGAAATGGATGGTAGGTGGGAGGCAGTCCAAGAATTGCTTGAATTTCCTCCGGATCACACCTTAACAGCTAGAAGAATAGATTGGTAGATGCACCCTGATTTAGCCCTGGAGTAACCCTCTGGGGTTTTCTAGTTTCTAACGTTTTTAACGGCTAGTGTTTGTCATGTTTAATTTGGGGCCTTCGGGTTGAGCCTGCCGACTCCAGTTACCAGGTCACGAAGACCGGCCCGATGGGGAGGAGGGTTCTGTTGGGGGGGGGGCGACATCGGGTAGCGATCGCCCAAAGCGATACCCATACAGTAACCCCAAACTCCCGATCGCAATAAAGACCAGACTGACCACTTGCGCAATCCGTAATGGCCCCAGCATCAAGCTATCGGTGCGCAAACCCTCAATCCAAAAGCGGCCACAACCATACGTAATCAGGTACACCAGAAAAATTGTGCCCGTCTGAAGTTTTGGCTTGCCCTTCAAATCTCGTGAAAAAAGCGCCATTAGCAGGGCAAAAATTGCAACATTCCAGAGAGACTCGTAGAGAAACGTGGGATGGAAATATTCGGCTCCCTTGTATTCCGGTGGGCGGGCATTGTACGGAATAAACAGCTTCCACGGCAAATCGGTGGGGCGGCCAAATGCTTCTGAATTGAAGAAATTGCCCCAGCGCCCGATCGCCTGCCCTAATGCCAGCGAAGGCGCAATCAAATCGGCCATTTGCCAAAATTGAACTTTTTGAATTCGGCAAAAAATTAACGCTGCGATGAGTCCGCCAATAATCGCGCCATGAATTGCAATCCCGCCTTGCCAAATCGCCAAAATATCAGCTGGACGCTGAGCATAGTCTTCCCATTCAAACAAAACATAGTAAAGCCGCGCACAGGGAATCGCGCCGATCACCAGCCAGATCGCTAGATCGCTGACGAGATCTGGATTCACATTGCGCCGCCGCGCCAGATTTTGGGAGAGAGTAACGCCAATTAGCACCGCAGAGGCAATCAGCAACCCATACCACCGCACCGAAAAGTTCCCCCATTGCAGAAACGGAACTTCTGGTCCAGGTGACGTAAATTGAAATGCGGGCAGTAAAAATGAAATCATTGCAAGCTCTCAGAGCGTAGTTGCCACAGACTTGATTTTAGGTCGCTTCCGCCCATCTTGGGGCAAGGCTGCCATTTAGGAACTAAAAAAAGTTGGGCATTCTGAGAAGAGTTTGTTGCAAGCACGCGATGATGAAGTGGCTGGGAGTTTTCACATGGCCGGTTTTTCTAATTTTTTGGCGATCGACGACGTACTGCAACCGGATGCCCACGAACATCAGCTAATGGGGACTGAATCGTTGCTGAAAACGATTCTGAAAGTAGCCGATCGCACCTGCCTGGAGCCGTTGACGCAGCCAGGGAATCCCTCAAATGCAGCAGTTGAGAGCATGCAGCACTTGATAGAGCTAATTCAGCGGCTGCGATCGCTCAAACCAGATCACCCGTTTCCGCTGGAAAGCTTGCTGCCCTATGTTCAGGATGAAACCGGCGAGATTGTGGACTTACTCCAGGTTGATGATGAGTCTATTCCATCTGAAGCTGCCTACATCCTGGTCGAAACTCTGGTTCCCCAACTGTTGTGGAGCATTGTGCGCAACTCCTACACCACAATGCAGTTAATTGAGGGTGTTGAGGTCAAGCTCAAATCAGCGGAGCCAGCTTGGGTGACGGGCATGCTGCGTTTGGCAGTCGAGTTACATGTTCAAACGCCAACGACGATCGCTCGGTTGGATTTGGCAACGGGGAATCAGCCGCAAGCCTCGTTCTACCTGGAAGAGGCCATTGATCTAGATACAAATTACTTGGGGTGGGAGCTACCCCAACCGCGATCGCTGCACAGCGAGGCAACTCCAGCCACCGCTGCAGACCGACTGGAACAAGCATTGGTTGGGATTTCTCAGGAACTAAGCGCGACGCAACCCGTTTTGCGTTCCTGGTTAGGCGGGCTTACGATCGACTGGCTGGCCCCTACTCGCCAATGGCAGTCGGGTCTGGCGCAATTGCAACTGAAGTTTGTGTTTATGCCCGCCTCGCCTGAGCAGCGGCTTGATCTAGCCGAGCAACCATTGATTGAAGCCGAACTTTTGGAGGAACAGGAACTCCGCTCTGTGGCTCAGACCACCCCTTCCAAAGCCTATTACGCCACCACCCCTGTATCGATCGTTGAAATGCCAACCTCAGCGTTGGTGGAAACGACGATCGTCCGTCTGGTTGAGTCCAGCATCACAGACGAGCTAATGCGCTGTGGTTTGCGGCAAGAACTGGGGCGATCGCTGAATTGGCTCCGGCAAACTGCAAATTGGCAAGATGCTGTGCTGCCCGTTGTGCAGGAGGCTGATCGACTGGCTAAAATCTCCGCCGCTGGTTTCAACAAAACATTTTGCTTGCTGCAACCCGAACTGTTGTTTGATGAGTTAATCCCTAAGCTGTTGTGGCACATCACGCGGGTTTCCTTTGAGGGCATGCAATGGTTGGGAGGGCGAAACTGCCAGATCCTGCAACCGGATGTTGCATGGCAAACGGGTATCTTACGCTGGATGGTGGTGCTGCAAATCGAGTCAGAGCGGGAACAATGGTGGATTGATTTAACAACTGGTCGCTTTGTGTCGGAGAATTGGCAGATGCCAGCAGGCGCGATCGTCCAATTCCCTGCGCCCATGCAAAGTTTAATACCGCTAGAGCAACTAGAAGCGCGGCTGCAACTCAGCATCCAATCAACGGCCCCAGAAATTGCTTGCTTGCTCGCGGGCGTCGCCGTGGAATTGTTGACAGTTGACCATGAATGGCAGAGCGGTCAATTAAGGCTTCACACAGGTTTAGAATTCATGCCTGATCTTTTTTAAGGTCTTTACGGAATTGCTGCGATCGCGAATGTTGTTATCACTGAAGCACTCATAGGTACACCCAACCCGCACTCCAATCGCGGGTTTTTTACTGCCAAATCGCGCTAGCCTGGAAAGCGATAGGCCAGCTTACCGTAAATCGATGAAAACACTCGCCACTACATTAACGTCGCTGCTTCTGGCTACCTGGATGGGAGCCGCGGCAATTTTGGCTGTGCAGAACTTTACCCCCGTTTCGTTTCGTTTCTTGACCATCCAATCGATCGAGATTCCGTTTGGCGTGATGTTGGCCTTCAGCGCTGGCATCGGCGCGATCGGTACGGCGCTCGTCCCCCTTGTGTTTGGCTCTGTGCCTGCTCCAGATGACGAAGAGTAGCCCAAACGCTTGGCTGAGAAACAGCCAGCGCACAGAGTTTCCGCTGGGAATAGCTGGGTTAATTCAAAGCGTATACTCGCCCATCAATTAACAAGCGGGTAATGCCCTTCGCTCGCAGATGAGAGGATGTCTTGGATAAAATCCGGCCATCCGGCAGCTTGATTACCCGTTGCGTGCGGGGATTAGAGTAGCGTTTGGCAATACGATGGTTGTCGAAAATAGGGAGGGTTTTAGCCTGCACTTCTTCAGCGGGAATCTGGCCCAAGTCGCCAAAATCTTTGAGTGGGGGAGCCACCAATTCTGCCGCCCGATCGACGACTAGATAACAGGTGCGCGGGATGGGAGCGTCTTCTAATGGCAGAATCTGAACGGCAAAGCCTTCCTTCAAGCCACTACTCACCAGTAAAGGCTGATCAACGCCGTCAAAATCTTCGTCATCTTCATCTTCATCTTCGTCGTCCAGTTCGTCGTCTAGATCATCGGCCAAATCTTCTTCGTCCGGTTCGATCACGTTCTGGCTCAAAATTTCCTTCAGTACCTCAGCCTCGGCAGATAGCGGATCGATCGCCTGCGACTTTCTATGATCGGCGGCCAAACCTGCCAGGGGCACTTCCAACTGTTCGACTTCAGCTTCCTCTCCGTCGGTGGGTAAGCTCGACCGCCGTTTGGTGCGCCGCAAGATGGGCTTAGATTTCCCAGATGCCGACTCTACCACAACGGGTTCCGGTTCTGGTTCCAGTGGCTCCTGCATGGGCAGTTCAATGTCTGCTGCGACTGCTGTCTCAATTGCGGCAAGTTGGTCAGGTTGAACGTTGCTGGCCTCTGGGACTACCTCTGTCACGCGCATCGATCGCTTCTGCTGGATCAAAGCCTCATACTCATCCGCCGGTAAGGAGCTTTTCAAGAGCCGACTCACGGTAGACGTACTTACCCCGTACTGATTAGCCAGGGAGGACGATGTTTCCCCAGTTGTACGGTAGAGATGCAGAATGTCCTGCTTTTCTGGATCAGAGAGTTTGCGAGCGGTCATTGATTGTGCAGGCACCAAGAGACGACTTTAGCCTGCTTCATTGTATGTCGAATTACCAATCTTCAGCATGGGTTCAGTGCGTTCTGGTGGGGTTTTTCCCAACTTACCGGTTTTTCCAAGTTAACGGCGGCGCGAAGTGGTTCGGCGCGATCGCATGGAAAGGTCGTACTCCAAAGCGGCTCCAATCCCAAAAAACACGCCACTAAAGACCCAGGCCACTTCGGGTAAGCTCCCACTTTGGTAATTGGGGTCGCGCGTGGCGTACTTGAACCACATATCCCCCAGATATAGAAAAAAGGCCGCGATCGCAATCATGCGCCAGGACTGGGAAAACCGTCCACCCCAAAAGGCCAGCAGCAACGTAGTGGCTAGCACCAAAAGAATCGTATCCACCACCAGGTAAAACAGGGTGACTGGCCCTTCTAGCGGTTGGAGTTGTTGCTCTAAATTCAAGGCCCATTCTGGCGGTGGCGGAGCCGCGGGGACATCGGGCGTTGGAGCGGGTGATTGAACTAGCAAATGCGGTGGCTGAGCCTGAGCATAAACTGGCGCTTCTACAAGCGCGCGCGCTGTGGCTTCAGTTGGTTTAGTAGCCAGTGCGACGGCGATCGCAATCCCCACCACGGCAATGCCTACCACCACCCCTTTTTGCCAAAGTTCCAGGTTCAAGCGACGAGAGAATACAGCTTGCACCATCCCAATCAGCAGAAAAATGTAAGTCAGGATGAAGAAAAAATCACCTGGAGAAACCGCAGGTTGCAACCCCAGCACCAGTTCCCAATAGGTGAACACCAGACTGCCAATGAAATAAAACAGCATGCCTAACCCGATATTGAGCCAGACGCTGCGACCGCTGACAATTTGTGAACTGCCCCAATTTCTAAAACAGAGGAGTGCCGCCAGCAAAAAGGCCATGACTTCAAACACAGTTGTGCCGATCGAATACCAGAGGGGGCGGGTTTCGCCTCTAGCCGTAATGCCAAACAGGGCAAAGAAGAGTAACGCCAGGACGGCCCAACCCACCAGCGCTAGCACGATCGCTTGGACCGAAAGGAACGATTTGGAACCGGAATTTTTTTCGACACTGCTCATAGGTTTAGTTCTCAGGGTAGCTGCGGTGGAAACCGGGGGGACTCATGAATCGGGTGAAACAAGATTAAAAATGCGGCGATAGTCAGCGAGCGCGGCTGGCCATCGTTCTCAATTTAGTGCCAAAGTTTGCCTAGAGGCGATCGATTTAACCAGCCCCGAAATAGCGACAATTCAGCCGCTGGCAAATCTTGCAATGCATCCAGGGCACGGGGGGCAAAACTTGTATTCCCGAAGTAAGACTTTCCAAGGCGGTGCAGTTCTTGCAGGAGCGTGTTGAGGTGATGTTCTTGCCAGATGGGAAGTTGGGCTGAACCGAGGGGATCCATCGTTAACACATATTTCACCGCATCAGCCGTATCCGCCTGCGGAAATCGCCACTGCTTGAATACATCCGCTAAGTCTTTTTGAAACAGCCCAGCTTGGCGGTGCCCTAACAAATCTTCGACATCAATAGAAACCGCCTGCAACATGAGAAGACACCCCCGCACTAGAGCCGGATTGGAGTTCGTGTTTGGGGCGGGTTCTTCCACCTCATGGGCAAATTGTTCCAACCGAATTTTGCCCCACACACTGTAGCGCTCGGGTTCTTCCAGCAAAACACAGGCTTTGCCCTGGTTATCCGTCAAGTCGCGCCAAAAGGCTTTGGCATCTTCTTCTTGCGCTGCATTAAAGACACTAATCAAGCGAAAGGTTTGGCCCTGATAGGTCAGGATCGGGATTTGTTGATCCCGTTTTGGGTGCTGAATGCTCGAAATCTCAACATCCTGACGTTTCAGAATAAACATGACGCTCGAAATGACTCCTGTCGGGCGGGATAGCGATCGCAAACCGAGGATAGCCTTACAGCAGGTCAGCGTAATCTAAACGGAGCGTGAATACTGTAAGCTTATAGCCTGTAAGCAAATTGATCCGCTAGCAGGCAACGAAGTTATCCTCAAGTGAGGGCTATCGTTCAGAGTAACTTAGAACTTCCAGATTGAACCTGCTTTGTTGTTGGTTTGCCTAGAATAGGGAAAAGATCCTCACCATTAGGTTGGGTTCTGGGGCTCATAGCTCAGAGGATAGAGCAATCGCCTTCTAAGCGATCGGTCACAGGTTCGAATCCTGTTGAGCC